>ENA-OOQG01000029-OOQG01000029.1-human-gut-metagenome-genome-assembly--contig:-NODE-29-length-52479-cov-2.558771_pt1 | contig 52479 bp, 50 predicted proteins | sample MGYA00241085_ERZ501155 | MGnify/ENA primary metagenome ERZ501155 (study PRJEB25962, sample SAMEA2042438) | human gut metagenome | biome: human gut; feature: human-associated habitat; material: faeces...
CTCTCGGCTCTTTTTTATATAAATTTGTAATTTACACCATTATATGGACTTTATCATTTACATGCTATCTTATGGGTATTTCATAATAAAATCCACTTATAATATCAAAAATCGCTGAAATTCAACCTATAAATCTATCATCAATACGACTACCTATAGGTATCACGTCAAATCCTGCCTTATACAAACAGTTTATTGATGACCATCGTTTTATCTCCGGCAGGCAGTTTATCGATGACAAGCGGCTTATCAGCCATGAAGTCCAGCTGACTGACGAATCATATCCTCAACAACAATATCGTATATTTCACCGATAGTACTGCAGTACTCAAGCACCTTCCAAGGCTCATTAGTATGGAAATGAATCTTGATAAGATCCTCATCACCTGCTGCAATCAGGCAGTTTCCTTCAAAATGCTCTGTAATATAATCTGCAATAACGTCCTCATCTAAATCTTCATCTCTTCTGTCAATAAGAAGCTGTGTATCATAACGATATGCAAACTGATCATCTTCAACATCTACACTATGTATATCTGACATAAAACATTCCTCCATAATCTGTCTTTATGTGTGGCAGCCAGCATGTCTAACCCGACTAACCCGGGACATTATCTCACATATGAATCATAACTTCAAGCATCAGAATATTCTTCTGATAAAATTATACAATCCATTATTCCATACACTGACCTCATGCGCTCCCGGTCTTATATAGAAAATGTGGTTAATTCCATGACTTGACATATAATCTGAATAGTTAATAGCAGATTCCTTGCAGTAAGGATCACTGTCACCAGTTACAATAAGAGTAACCAAAGGCTGCTGCCCTCCATCCTTAACAAGTTCAGGCAGAAGAAATCCTCTGTTTCCATAAACTCTTTCTCCACTTCCTGTATCAACCACTCCTCCTACCGGGGCAAATGCACCTACATATCCAAACACATCAGGATGTGCAAAACACAGGAAAAGCGATTCTCTTCCGCCAAGTGAATATCCTGCTATTGCAGTATTCTCTCTTCCCGTTCTGGTAGAATAATGCTCGTTAATATATGGAATCAATGCATTAATAACATCATACTCACACGCATCATATTTTGCTGTAAGTTCAGAGAAATCATAGTCTGACTCCTGACCACCATCAGCATCTGTGAATACAGTAAAACTCACCATAATCACAGGATTCCTGTTGTAATCATCAACTGCATTCTGTGCAACATACAGAGCGCCAATTCTGTTATATTCAGAATAACTTCCGCTCATTCCATGCAAAAGATACACGACCGGATAACGCTGTGACTCATCATAATCTCTCGGAAGATATACACAAGCCTTGCGCTCACTTCCGGTTGTGGGTGAATAATAGCTTATCTCATCAACATTTCCATATATTACACCCGGTCTTTCATCATTATAATCATCTGGTGTGTCATACTCTGCTGCCTCTTCACTAGATACGGTTCTGCTCTTACACCCCGACAATCCTGTCACTGTAAATGCTGTCACCAGTGCCATTAACACAGCTGCCAGCTTGTATATATTTCTTGAAATCATAATCCGGTACCTCTGACAAACCTTCTTACAATCTCTAAGCCGCCAACCGGTGCACAGAATTTCTGATTATGCTTTCTGCACTCTTCATAGACATATTCTAGGTTGAACCACTCAACGCCGTCCAATTCTTCCTTCTGCAATGTAAGTTCATCTATATTGACTGGCTTTGTGTATACATAGACAAATGCAATCTCACTATCCTTAAACATCTTGCCATAAAATTCTTTTTCATATTGGATTACAAATGTATCAACAAACTGCAAATCATCAACAGAAGCCTTAATCCCAAGTTCCTCATGCAGTTCTCTTATAGCAGATTCCTCCGGTTCGTCACCAGCCTGAATATGTCCCGCCGAAGAAGTATCATATCTTCCAGGAAATGAGTCCTTATTCATAGCCCTTTTCTGCAACAGTACCTCTGCTCCCTCATCAGACTTTCTTACAATCCACACATGCGCCGTTCTATGCCTGATTCCCTCACTATGTGCAGTCTTTCGCTCAACAGTCTCACCTGTCGGCTTTCCATTCTCATCAACGATATCAAGTAATTCCATGTTAAATCCGTACTCCATAATAATAAAAAAGCCACCAGCTATCGCGAGTTCTACGGGAAAAATAAAGTGATTGAACCTAGACTCCGATAGTACCGCTTTCGCAGCACCCCTCCCAGGACTGGTGGCTTACATATTATATTACTATGTGATTGAAAATTCCATAGGGATAATATCACATTTTAAAAAGTCTCACTAAGCAGGAAGAACAATACATATATTGCAAATGTTTCTCCAACTGTATATAATGCGGTCTTTACCCATACATTAGGCTTCTCCACATGCTGTACAGTTCCAACATTTGCAGTAATCTTTTTCTGATGTTCCTTAATAATCATGATTCCCACAACCGCACCTATAACGCAAGCAATTATGTACAAATAATATGAAAACATCGGTTTTGCCTGAACATAGCCACCATATTCGCCATTCATTGTATTAGTAATAACAAAATACAGACTTATCAACGCAAGTGCAGATGAGCCAAATGCAGCAACTGCCTCCTTTCCCCAACCTTTTCCTTCATTCTTTACCATGCATATGCAAAATGCTGAAATAGGTGCAAGCAGGAATACAATCATTCCTACAGTGCCATTTTCTTCTTCATCTGAGTCATAATAATCATAATAGCTGTCCTGGGTTGTATCTTCCGTTTCAAATGTTAAATCAGCCATACTTACACTTCCAACATTAACCCCTGCACATGACACTGTAAACATAGGAAAAAAGAAGCATGCTGCAGCCACTATCGCAGCAATCTTCATTATAAGTCTGCCCTTAATCTTATGTCCTGCAATATTAATTGATACATCTTCTTCTACAGGCTGTCCGGCTGATGCCTGAACCGGTTGCTGTGGCATAACGTATTCATAATTATATTTCTGTCCACCTGCATTGGCATAACTGTTATCTGGTTTATTATTGCCAACCGCCTCATTAAAATCAACAACCTTGCTCTCTACTTCCGCCCCGCAATAATTACAGAAACGGACATTATCTTCCAGTTCCTTTCCACATTTTTTACAAAACATAGCTTTGTCCTCCTTCATATATGTTTAAGTTCTTTTGATTACACATATATGGTAACATTTAGGTTGGACACGATATGTCAGTCTCTAAATTTTTGTAATAAAAAATGACGCAGACCTTTGCCCACGCCATCTAATAAATCCGCATATTCTATTTATTATCACACACCTCATCAGTCCAAGTATTATACTTTCCACCGTTGCTTTTCCTGATGTCCTTCTCATTGTAATTATTAAGTTGCTCTTTAAGCAGCTCAATCTGTAATTGTGTCTTCCTGTTAAGCTCGTACAATTCATTAATCTTGTATTTAAAAAAGATCATAATAGTCAGGCTAAACCCAACCCAGTATATGAGAAATAAGGTAGTAAATTTTCTTAACTTATGTTCCCTGCGCTGCCGCCTTTTACGTTCATTGATATAACTCATTTTTCGCTCCGTATCCATCATTCCTCCTCAATTTTTATATAATCATTGTATTAATCCAGACTGACATGCTGTGTCACAGCAAAATATTTATGAATAAATTTACTGTGACAGGCTTTGTCGCTAATCTGATATAACATATTGTCTATAAAATATAGTATAATCAATATCAGGAGGCATCGGATATGGATAATGAATATAAGAATTACAAAGCTGACAGAGTCCTTAAACTGCTGTTTCGAGCTTTAAAGGGTGAGTCTCTCTCGGTAGCCGCACTCGCCGACGAAAGTAATGTGTCAACAAGAAGCATAACAAGAGATATTAACGATTTGAAAGCATTCCTTGCCGACTATCGCGATATCCTTGGCAATGCTGAGTTAAAATACTCTGCTTCAGACCACTGCTACACATTAGAGATGGACAATCTGTTTTCTAATAAAGAGCTTTTTGCCATAGCTAAAGTGCTTATCGGAAGCAGGGCGTTCAGCCATGAAGAACTGCTCACAATAATCGGAAAACTGAAAACGCACACAAGCTATTCAGACAAAAAACGCCTTGAACAGCTTATTGCCAAAGAAATGTTTAACTATGAGGAAGTCGGCTCAGACTGCGACAGCGTAATTGATAATGTATGGAAGCTTTCCAACTACATTCAGGAACAGCGTGCAATCACAATCAGCTATTACAAAATGAACCGTGACAGGGTCAAGCACAGAATCATACCAGTATCAATAATGTTTAGTGAATACTACTTCTATCTGATTGCATACAAATGTGAAGACACATTATCTGATACACCTACATATTTCAGAATCGACAGAATCTGTGATATGACTGTCCACAGGGAAAAGCTTGAACTTCCTAAAAATATTGAATTTGATGAAGGACTGCTCCGCAAACGAAGCCAGTTCATGTGGCCGGGACTACTCAGAAAAATCAGATTTGAATTCACCGGACCATCACTTCAGGCAATCCTCGACCGCCTGCCAACCGCCAGAGTAATTGACCGCTATGACAATAAATATCTCGTCGAAGCAGAAGTCTACGGCAACGGAATCAAAATGTTCCTGTTAAGCCAGGGTTCGTGGGTTAAAGTAATTGCTCCTGATGAATTTGTTAAGGAAATGAAATATGAGATAGAAAAAATGCAGTTGCTTTATTAAGAAAATATTTAAACAACAACTCCCCATAAGCAGTCAACGCTTATGGGGACATCGCATTTCTACTTTAATTATATTAAATTACAATCTGTTAGTATTTTTTCTATGGCTTCCCATGCTGCTAATGATGGATTTTCTTTGTAATATTCATACCCTTTATATTGATATAATGTATATCCATTTTCATAATTTTTCTGCATAATTTTCTTTGCCCTGTCAATAGCTGAAATCACATTTGATAAATTCATCTTCTTTAGACATCTTTTAAAATTAGCCTCTTCTTTAAATTCGTCCATATTCTGAAATTTTTCTCCAAATGACTGGTTAATTGATGTAATATACTGTTTTCTGTGTGAATACGAAGAATTACAATTCATCATATGAAGAATAATCCATAAATCAAATGTAAAATTACTATATCCAGATTTATATTTAACTTGTTTTCCTATCTTCTCAGCTTTCTTCATATTATCTAATGTTTCCTGAAAGGCTTTCACATAATGCTGCTCATTACTCTCATAATCAAAGAAATGATAAACCTCTATCTTTCTTGTAACAGTTAATGCTTTCACATGTTTTAATGGATTCTTATTTACAGGACAGTCAATTGACACCTTACATACAGCCTCCTCAGTATCATTAATCATATCCTGAAGCCATTTTAAATACCAATGTTCTGTTTCTCCCTCAACACTAAAATAGTATTTATTTGTCGGTTTTCTCTTTACCATACCTATCCCTCTTTTTTATTGCAAATGATTTCTTCAAATATTGGCGTGAAATCAATATCTTTTATTGCTCCATACTGGCTGATAAAATATTTACTCATATAATCTTCATGTTTACGAACCCCTTTATCTCCAGTTGTTCCAAAATCCGATAACGCATATAAAACACTATCATGTGTATCATCATTTCTTTCAACAAACTTAATCTCATCTCTACGGAAAAGATTAGAATTAAGAAATATAGGATTATGTGTATTAAAAATAAGCTGTGCATGGTGAATATTCACATCATCATTATGAAATACATTAATAATGCTCATCAATGCCATAGGGTGAATAGAGGCATCAAATTCATCTACAACAAGTGTACCGCCTGTCTGCATTGCTTTAATTACAAGTGGAAACATATTAATAAATCGTATTGTTCCATATGACTCAAAAATATCTGCTGCAATCGCCGTAGTCTTTTGATTTTTCATGTTCTTAAATACAGAATACAACTTTGCTTCGGGTTCATTTTCACTTACTACATACCCTACTGCATTAGAATTAATACCAAATAATCTGGCTGCCTCATCGGTTGTTTTTTCAATGTAAACAGCCTTTTGCTTAGGATCTGCAAATCTCTTAATTAGCTGCATAGAATCCGCACGATAAATAACCATAAATTTATTAGCAAACCAGTCAATAATTAATTTTGCAAATTTAGGCGAATAGATTAATTTAAAGCCATTTGTCAAAAATAATTCTTCACAATTCAGACTATTTTTTGCTATTTCATAAACCCCATTAATATTTTGTTCTGTAATATCGGATAGATAATCTTTAATCACTTTTAAATTATATATCTTCAATTCATTTGTTCGTTCAAATACTTTTTCACCATTAACTTCCAATATCTCAGCAAGAATCTTTCTTTGATAACTTTCTTCAAGAAATCCACCAAGATCCAGTTTTAATTCATAATGTATTTTGAACTTATTTGCATCACAATCTTCCTCATAAAATTCTATTTCAAAATCTACAGGTTCAGATTTAGATGCATTATTATTGGGAATAAGTTCTAATGCTGCAGATGCCGGATTTGGTGACGACTTTTCCTCTGAATTTCTGATATTTCCCCTCAATATAATTGCCCGTAATACATCCATTGCTCCAATTATATTTGTTTTGCCCGCTGCATTCGGCCCATATATAACCGAACAACTTAATCCTTTTATCTTTTTCCCTTTTATAGATGTATTCATCAGACTATAATCCAGCCCTTTTTGTTTTGGAGCAGCTACCATAGAAAATACTGCTTCTTCTACAAATGATTTGAAATTTTTAGTCTTGAACTCAACAAGCATATTATCATCTCCATTCTGCTTATTTTTTGCAAAATCACATTTTTATTATATTATTATTATGTACATCAGTCAATTTTTTATTACTATTTTGCATTTTTTATTCAAAATGCTTATCAAATAAAAATAGTGGCTATTTTGATTTCATACCAAAATAGTCACTATTTTATAATTATAAAACAATCAGATCTTACTTAACAAATCTGCCTTCTTCGCAGTGAATTCCTCTTCAGAAATAATTCCTGCATCCTTTAACTGTGCAAGCTTCTGCAACTGCTCCAATGCGTCAGGCTGCGTTGGAGCTGCCTGAACCTGAATAGGCTGTGCTGCGGCTTTCTTTGCATTTTTTCTCATCTCATGATAGATTGCAATTATTCGTGTTGCCTCGGCAAGATACAGGGTATTGATAACCTCTTTAGAACCAGCAACTGAAACCTCCAAATCGCATAGCTTAAATGCAGCTGTAAGTGCAGTATCAATAACTGCCGTCAGAAAATCTCTTGATGTAGAATTCTGAATCGTTGACATGCTTGTCACATCTTCAAAATAAAACTGCTTAACATTAGCCGTTGCTCCAAGCATTTCCCTATTCACAAATATCAGCTGATTATCAGTACACGCAACATAATCTACCGCTGCAAGTGAATCCAAGCCGCCTGCATAGAAAAGAAGCTGCTCGTCATCATCAATAAAGTACTTCTTAACCTGCGCATATATCTTATCACCAATCTTGGCTCTTATCTGGTCGTTGACCTCCTGCCTGTCAATCGTGAAATCCTGCTTTCCAAGGCACTCAAAATAATAATTAAGTGACATAAAATCCTGTCTGTAAGAGCCTTTAATGCTGATTGTAGTCAGCTTAACTCCGTTAACCATCACATTTGCAGCAGAATCATTAATCTCCATTACAAATGTATTGATACTGGCTGTCGTAATCTTGCCCTTAACCCAGAAACTGCTGTCCTTCTCATATCTGAACTTAAATGCAATGAAATCCTCGGTGATAACTATACCGGCATCATTGCCATCTTTAACAAAAATGTGTGGAACTACGCCCTGCAAATCGACACCACCCTTATCAGCAAACTTCTTCATTGCTTTTTCATCAATGTATGGTGACATTGTGAGGCAGGAAATGTTAGGTCTGCTGCCAGGAAGCACAAGCATTTCATAATAATCCTTAGTAAACTTGTCAATTGCAGCCCTGTTGCCTTCTCCCCAGAACTTCGCACCTCCTTCAGCATACTCTGCAGTAATACTCTCAATCAGCTTCGCTGAGTATTCATTCACTTCCTGTTCCATAGCTGCTGTATAAGCCTGCTTCTCAGCTTTCTTCTGCTCATTAGCCTCTTTCATCTTGCCATAAGTATCCATTGCTGAATCCTTCATCGCACCAGCTTTCTCTGCAGCCTTTCCTGCTGTTTCCTTTAACTTGTCCATAAATCCCATAGTCATATCCTCCTTTGGTTGTTCACTTTATTTGATGTTTAAAGTGTACCGCCGGAGGGTGACAGGATATGGCAGAGTAAAATAAAGTTCAGATATTATTTTTTCTTTTTCAAGATTGATTTCTTAAAAATGTTCATAGGTATCTCATTAATACCTGGTATTCCCTTTTTCCCACAATTAGGACACCACATCTGCCCTACATCAGGATTCCATGAATACTGTTTCAGACATATAGGACAGGTTTTATAAATTGGCTTTATTGTCATGTTGGTTGCTCCTGATAGTTTTTATTCCTACAAATATAAACATTATTTCTAAGCATACATTAAATATGCATCCGCTACTCTACTTTTAAGTTCTTCAAACTCTGGATTATCGTCCACTCTAGTCTTCATATCTTCTATTATATTAAATGCCTGTTCAATATAATTATGTTCTAGCAAAAGATTAACATATTTAAATTCTGCATTAATATTTCCTAGTAATGCTTCCTTTTTTATGTCTCTATATGCTGGTAATATTTCATTATTTTGTGTATTATCATTGAATTGTTTCATAATTATAAATATTTCGCATATAATGTTAAACACCGTGTTCCCTTGTATTTAAATCCCACCTGTTCTATCAGTAAGAAATCTATCTATCCATAATTCAATATCTATTTCATTGTCTATTGCTTTTTCTCCGATACAGATTCCATTAACAACAGCTTCATAATGGGGCATATTTTCACTCATACTACTAGATGCATATATTTTTATTCCATTTCTTTCAAAAAGATAATCTCTTAAATTTTTATCCAAAATTAATTTATATATTAATTCATTATAATAAATAATCTCATATGGTGATATTCCTAATGAATCTAATGCACTTTTAACAAATAGCAAAATTTTATCATCCCATTTTCCTTTTGTAAAATAAAAGAAATCTGATGCAACACATACTAATTTTTCATAAACATCTAACTGTTCATAATCTTTTTGTCTAAATGAATGATATTTAATATTAATAACCCAATTTTGAAGTCGTTGAACATCTTTTATGCTTTCAATGTCCTTTTCAACATTTTTAAATTTAAATTCTAAACTCTTAGTGTTCTCAAAAAATATTTTATATATTTTATCTATTTCTTCTGCATTTTTTTTATCTCGTAATACAAGTTCACCATATCGATGAGCAATTTCTATATATTTTCCCTTTATATCAGATATCTCATATCCTTGTTTTTCAAGAATATGCCCCATTTTTATTGTTGCTCCCTGTAACTGACTTTGCACCGTTCTAATTAACTCTATGCTCATAGCATCTGTTTCAACCAGTTTATAAATCATTTTACTTGTTGCTTGTTGAGCGTCTACTATATTATTATCAATTCCTTTTCGTAAACGATTATTTTTTCCATTTATATTATTCCATAGTTTTTTTAATCCTTTAGAACCGTGTAATTCATCAATTTGAGCATCTAATGCCGATATATGTGTCACTCCTTCTAAAACAAATTTATCCATCTCTTTTGAATTTTGTTTAAATCTATTTAATAAATCTGATAATTCATCATCTAAACTTTCAAATCCAAAATCAGAATCATCTAGTTCACGAGACATATTAAACGCCTCACTTGAATTATTGAGAATAGCATCTAATGTATTATAATATTTGCCTGAATATATATGTATTTCTTCTGCTTTATCATTTCTATATTCCATTGATGCATCTATATTATTAAGCATATCTATCTGCTCTTTCATATCCTGATAACCTAGTTCAATTCTTTTTCTTGCATTTTCAGGTAAAAAATCCAGAGTTCCGTTAACAACACCACCTATATCTTTTTTAGGAAATACATGTATAAATGTTGCACCTTTAAATTTTTTTGTTAGAGATTCCACATCATCTCTTCCTAAATGAACTACAATAAATTTTTTATAACCAAGATCATATAAAGGTTTTACAGGCACATTATCCCCTACGACAGGAATTCCTCCATCATAATAATATTCGCTATTTATTTTCTGCTTAGGAAATACTATTGGAATAGCTGATGAAGCAAGTAAAATATCAGCTATATTATCTTTATATTCTGTATTAAGACAAAAAGATTGTGTTCTCTTCTTTTCTACATTAAAACATGTTGCAAAACATGGTATAGAATCTTTATCTATCTTTTCTATTATTCCTGAATCTTTAATTATTTTATCCAAACCTTCTCTGGAAAACATTCCTTGTCTGTTTCGAATATATCTCTTTATTAATGCAGTTGCTCCTGCACCTGCTAAATTACCAACTCCACGAGCTCCAGCATAAATAACCGTAGATAATGGTCCTATAAAATATGGAGATAACATTGATAATAATACGCTGGTTATATAATCTTCCGCTGATATTTGTTTAGGTGAAAGTATTTTATCTGGTGTAATATTTAACCATATGTTCTCTGCCATATCATAATCTCCTGTCATATACAAAGCAGCATTTAATGCTCCAACTGAAGTCCCTGATACAGCTCCTATTGATAATGTTCTAGATTCTCTTAGAGCTTTCCATACTCCAATTTCATACCCACCTTTTCCACCTCCACCTGCTAATACTAATCCATATTTATCTTTATCAACCTTCATATAAAGACCCCATTTCTTTTTGGATATACTTTTGTAGAAAAATACATTTTCTAATTGCTGATCTGTAATTTTTATAATTACGATCACTATAAATCTGATTTAAGACTAAATTTATTCTTTGTATTACATTAGAATTCATTATACTTTCATATTCCAAATCATCTAGATTATTAATCAAATCTATAATTTTTAATATACACTTATTCAACAATATTTCTGAATTTAATACTGACTCATCAATCATCATTCATTCCAAACCTTATCTAAAAATGCTATTTCATCCTTGCTTAAAGTAGTCCATTCTTCCTGAACTTTCTGTATATATGAAAGTAATTTCTCATTTGCATCCAAAGTTTTTCCTATCTGTTGTGAAAGAATATCCTGAATTGAATGTATTTCATTATTTAATATTTCATTCTGTTGTTCATCTCTATTTTTTTGATTTCTACTAAAATCATTTATTTTACCACCAATTTCATCTACATAATCTCCAAACCCCTCTTGAATTGATATTGTCTGATCATTGATAGCTGTGTTGACTTTGTCTAAACTATATTTCACTCCTGTTTTTAATGCATTCATTGAGCCATTTACAGAATTTAAATCTTCTTCATATTTCTTCATGTATCCATCAATTCTATCTGCCATATTATCTAATACATTCAATTCTGCTTTGTTTGATTGCTTTTGATTTTCTAAAAAATCCACACTAAAATTATTCAATGTATTATGTATATTTTCATTAATGGATCGTATTTCATTACTTAATATTTTTTCCTCATCTATAATAGAATTTTCAATATTAACAAGATTCTTTATTTCCTCTATATAACTATTTGAAGCATTTATAAATTCTTTTATAATGATTGTAAGCTGATTGGCGTTTTTGAACTGTTCCTCACTATATTTTTCTATAGAATTCTTAAGTTCATTACAAATCTCTTTCAATTCATTATCTTCATTTTTTTTACATGAACCAATATAGTCACTAATTTCTTTAGTAATTATATAAACCAAAAATACATTACATAACAAAGCAATTAATATTAGAATATATCTGATTGTTTTTTCTTCAATTCCAATTGATGAAATTAATAAAGATAATGTAAAAATCAACCCTGGTATCTCATATTTTATTTTATTCATAGTATTTTACCTCACACAATCTTAGATTCGTTTCTATATCTGATTTAACCGATGTTTTCAAAGAGTTATCAAATATTTTTTCTAAATGTTTTCTCAACTTAATTACATACTGTCCATTACTGCAAAGGACCCTATAATCAAGCTTACTGTCTGGACATTTATGTTTGGTTTGAAACTTATATGTATTTTTTAATTCACTTATTACTTTATCATAGTATTTTTCTATTTGTTTATCAGATATAGTCACCAATTCATACAAATATGCATTATACAATCTTTTTATCATTTTACATAAGTCTTGTTTTTTTTTGCCAAGATAATCAAGCAAATTATTAAATATTTTCTTTTCAATATCAATTGAATTTTTCACATTTTTATAATCTGAAATTTCTTCAAAAGCAGCATCTGATAAAATACTTTTTTTCTCCTCATCACACAACCATCTCTGCTTTTGAAATTCAAATTCTCTATCATAACCATCTTTGAAAGATTTTATCTTATATTCTAGAATAGCTCTCTTTTTTTCTATATACTGTTTTTTTATACTTAGCTTATTATCATTTTCTTTGTAATCAGATAATAGATATATATCATCAATAACCCCACTCATTTTTTGTATAAAACCTTCAATTCCAACACTTTCATCCGAAATATCTGTTGCGCCATATTGAAAATCTTCATCAAATAGAATTATTTTTTTAGAGCATGTAATCTTCTGTTCTTTTATAAATTCTAAAACTAAATCACAAAACTCTTTTTTCCCAAACGGAAATGATTCAACAAAAACAGCTTGTCTTATATTAAATACTTCTTCAATATCACTTACCGGTAAAATTATTATTTCATCAGTAAGCAATCTGTCCCCTGGAATCAATACCCAATTATATTTTTTTCAGTTAACATATCCATTTTTTCAAGGGTATAAATTTCTTCAGAATCTATTGCCATCATAATTTTTCCATATTTTTGAGGATATACAATAACATTAATTCTGTCTCTGAGATATTTATTAATTAAATAATTTTCGTTATCAAATTTGATTATTATTTTTTTTAATATTTTATATCTGCTAAAATCTCCTTCGTTACCATAAATGCAAATTGCAGGAAACTGAAAGAAAAGTTTACATAATTTTTTGTTAATTTCCATACTTCTTCAACTCCGATATATACTTAGTAATTTTCTCTATATTATCAGATTCTAACAATGAATATTTATTAATAAGCTCGTACTCATATTTATATTGATCATTAAGTTGAGCTATTATTAAATCAATTAAATTGGAATACGAATCAGAAAATTCAACATCAATTTTCAAAAAAACACTATCAAATATTTTTTTTAAATATGCTTTTGCCATTGAAGATTCTATGTACTCATTCATTTTTTCATGATAATCCTGTTCTACAGTTGAAAAGTCACTAAATCTTTTTCTTTTCCCTTCATATCTACTAAAAATTTCGTGTAATTTATCATCAGATAACAAAATAGTTTGAGTACTTTTTATTTTTTCATTACCTGAAATACAAGTAATGATATCACTTAACTCCAGTTCATACCATATTTCTAATTTTTGCATACATTTCAAAATGTATGTCTGAATTTCAATACACGTAACACTCCCCTTCTCTTGTAAATTCTTATCAATAAAAATGCATCCCGATTTATAATAATTTATTTTTGCGCTATTAATCTGTTTTCTAATTAATTCTTCACTCAAATTTAAATTTTTCTTAATATTCCTTATCTGTTTCTGTATTTTTCTATCTGAATCTCTTGTATTTAAATCTTCTTGTTTAATTTCTAATTCGTTCTTTAATTTTATCAATAGCGGCATAATAGTGTTATTAATGTAATTCTCTGTATAAACATATCGTCTATTTTCTATTTCATCTTTCAAATTGAATTTGACATACGATATCAATTCAGAAATCTGATTATGATTGGACTCATCATCTTCTAATGACACAAAGAAAAAATCAGCATTCGGATATATTGATTTTATAAGTTCTCTTTCATCTGCATATACTTCATTAATATTTTCCTCTGATTCTTTAATATCGTCAATTCTCGTTCTTATAAATATTAGTTTTATATTTTTTTTGCTGCATATATCATCAATCATTTCAACATCAAATGCTGATATACTCTTTATAAGAAAATAAAATATCACTTCAGCCTTATATAATTCGCAATCACATTTACTAAATGAAACAGAGTTTATTCCTGGTGTATCAATAAATATCAGATCAGATGGCGTATTAAAATTTGATATTGATAATTCTATTTTGTTACAATCACATTTGCCCTTTTTTATATTTTTTATTTCTGTTAAAGAATATTTTATACAATCAGAATCTTTGTAAACCAAAGCCATATCTTTCCCACTCTTTATATATGTAGGAACCGCTGTCATTTCGCGTGTTCCTACAGGAAGATAGTCATTATCAATTAATTTATTCATAAATCTAGATTTGCCTGAAGAAAATTGACCAGTAAGAACACAATATATTTCATCATGCATATCCGTTTTTTTTATACCTAGAAAATCCTCTATTTCATTTATAGTATTCATCTGTACTCCTATCAAATGGCTTGATATTTTACTTTATCTATTTTAATATTCTGAATCTGTTTAAGTATATCATCCGTTTTTTTTTTTAATTTAACCGCCTGATTTTTAAAATCATTCTTTTCAGCTAATAAGGTTTCTTTATTGTCGTTAGCTTCCTCCTTTAGTTTAATTAAATTATCACATTCTTCTTTCTTTTGTTCAATTTGACTCGTTACACTCTGTTCAACTAAGTCTTGCATAATGCCTACATACACATTTCTGTTTTCATTTAACATTTTTCTAATCTGGGGCTCAATTTCATCAATATAGTTATCCATATCAATGACTGCTCTTTTCTTTATTCGTTCAATTTCTTTATCATATTTCTCATCTAGTTCTTTATTAAAATTTATGTTCATCTCCTTCTCTTCTTTTCGTAAATTTTCTAACTCTGCCTGAATAGCCTCTCTTTCAGCAGTTGTATGTTCCAATCTTTTGTCTACACCTGCCATTTCGTCAAGTTTTCTTTCAAGTTCATCCTGTTTGTCATTAAAGTATTTTTTTTGTTCGTTATACTTACTTATATAATTTTTTCTCTCAGAATCATCCTTAATCTCTTCAGTATATGGAACAGTATTTTTACCAAAAACAAAATCTCTAAATCTATGAAACACTCCTTTTCTTTCAACTTCCTTAGTAGATGATTTATATGTAATTTCAACTTCTGGTGGGCAAAACGAACTTATTAGTTCTTTTTCATTTCTTTCTAACCGTTCAAGTTTATCTTTTAAATTTAAACTTTGACAACTAATCTCAATAAGCTTATCCTCGTCCTTTGCCAGATTTTTCTTTTTTTCCTCAAGCTCATCCATTTTCTTTTTTAAGTTATCTTTCATAGTATTAAAATTTTCCAATCCAGCATTAATAGAATTGGCAGATACATTTATTTTCACATCAAAAGACATACTCTCAGATTCCGTTTCATCCAATTTTTCTTCTAATGAATTAACGATATCTGTATATTGACTCTGAACAGCATCAAAAAAATTATCCTTAAAAGTTTGATCCATTTTTTTTACTACATCATTTAATTTTCTACCAATAAGATTATTTAGCAATTCAAAATAATCCCCTAATGTATCAATATTATCCAACTCATCAATATGTGATTTTCCCTGACGCCGTACATCTTCAAGTTCACTACTCAATGATTCAAGCGTATCTCTTTCAACTATTTTAATGGTTTTTCTTATTTCTCCTCTCTTCTCATTAAGCTGATTATCTAATTCAATTAATGCAGATTTTAATGTTGAAATCTGTTTCTGAAGTTTTTCCCCATCATTTTGTTTTTCTAACACAGCAATTTCTGTTTCATATTTTGAAACAGTATCTCCTAAAATAGATGATAATCTTTGCATAGGTTCTCCTATTTGCGTTACCGTCTTTTTGCTATTAGTAAGAAAATGTAATAACTTGTCTTCAAAATCAGCCATTCGTGATTTTTCTTCCAAAATGATTTTTTCCTCATCTGACACATCAAAATGATTTTGTGGATAATCAAGATTCATTTTTGATCTTGCTACTAATGCCGGATATGCTGCAACTGGTATTATTTTCGGAAGTGTTGTATCTTCTGGAAAAACCTTTTTATATGAGTCTATTAAATCCTGAATTTTCTCCTCAACTGTTTCATGTTCACTCTCTTTGATACAATCTATTTTATTTAAAACCAAAAATACTGTATCAACCTGGTCTTTTACTTTTTTAAGATATTCAAACTCAGAACGTTTCCCTGATTGTTCGGCAGAAAACATAAATATAACTGCATGTGATTTTCTTATCTGAGCATCCGTTATATCTCCTAGCCCTTGTTTCATTCCATTAAGTCCCGGGCTATCTATTAGTGTTACCTTATTTTCTAAAAATGGAGAATCAATAAATAAATCAAGGTGTTTAATATTTTCTTCTACTTTCATATTTTTATTTTTAGTACTAACATACTGAGCAACAACATCATAATCTAAAGATGACAATATTTCTGTATGTCCATCTTTAAAATATGCTATACTAGAATATTCAGATTCCGAAGAATTTCTAAGATAATTGATAGTTGCAGTTGTTTCCTTTGTATAAGAAGGCAGATATTTTTCTCTCATTAAAGCATTTAAAAATGTACTTTTGCCTGAACTAAATTCGCCTACAACAACAACCTCAAACTCACCAGATTTAATAACATCAATATTGTCCTGAATAGTATTAGCCTGCTTCTCCATTCCATGTTTTTTATAAAAATCACTTGTTTCTTCCAATACTTCTAAAACACCATCTTTGTATTTATTGTATGCTTCAAAATAATTATCCTGCATATTCTAATCCCTTTCTTATCTTCTTTATATTATTTAATTCATCTTCATAATTAATATACTTTGCATTATTTGCCTGCACATTACCTTCAATTTCATTTTTATATAAATCTATTAAAGAATTTAACCTTGTTTCATAAAACTCCGTTGTTTTTTTGCATATAATTTCACTATTAATATTAATCATATTGTCTACATAATCTCTAATTGCTTCCGCTATATCGCCATTCTCATAATTGCAATACTTTTCTAATTGAGTTATAAGACTATTTCTCAATGAATTAAGCAATTCCTGATTTGCCTTCTTTTTAAGATTCTCAAGTGTTTTCCTATCTGAATCATATTTTTGTTTATAAAACTCCAAATCCTCTTTTGCCTGTTCTTCATCAATCTTAGCCTTTTTTAATATTTTTTCAGCCCCAAAAATTCTATTTTTATCTGCATCTAGTATTGATTGAAGTTCGTCAATCTTTCTGTTGCAGGATGCTAATATTGCATCTCTTTCTCTAACCCAGGCTTTTCTTTTTGAATCATCAATCTTGGTTTTAGATACTTTTCTTTCGACTCTTTTGGGGCCAAACAGTTTATCGAATATTATTCCGAAACCTCCCCTATCTACATAATCAACCACAGTTTCATATATTATTTTCTTCTCAACATCTGGCATTACACCTAAATTTGATATTTTTATCTTTTTTTCATTTTCTGCATAATTCAAATTATATTCATGTCTAGTAAGATTTTCCTTTTCTATACTAATATTTTTTTCTTCTTTTAATCTTATAATCTGAACTTCATTTACTTTCTTTCGTGCTTCGGACTCTTTCCTCATAGTTTCGGTTAAAACAGATTCAGCAGCTAAAACATCAGCATCCGTTTTTTTTATTCCCTTTTTTATTTTAAAATCAATACTTTGTTTGTCTGTATTCATATGCCCATCTTTTAAATACTCTTGTATTCTTATCAAAATATTATTAAGGATATCATTTAAACAATATAGCATATTATTTTCTACATAATCATATACCTTGTCCACATCTACTTTCACTTCAACATCTAATTCATCAGTCTTAACATAATTTTCTAGTTCTTCGTATCTTTCAAATGTCATGAGTTTTTGAGTATACTTATTCTTAATTTCTTCTAAAGTTATACGTAAATACTCTTTAAACTCTCTTCTTATAGAACCGCATTCACTATTAGCATAATTAATTACTTTTTCTTTATTTTTCTTTGAAATTTCTATGAAAAATTCCAGTCTGTCTTCCATTACATGAATTTTTTTGTCACTTCCTTCATTACTTCTTAAATAATCAATTTTTTCTTTACGCTGTTCTAAATCTTCTATTGCAGAATCTAAAATATTAGCAATCATGTGTCTGACACGTTCTATCATTAATTTATCAATTGTAGAATTATTAATGTGTTTTTGAATATAAGATTCTACTGATTGCATATTAGAATCGTCATATAATTTCTGTCTTTCGGACTCACTTATACTATCTGTATCTCCCTGATAAAGTTTTTGAATAGATATATCTTTTCCAGCCAATCCCTTTAATGCTGAAACCCCAAATATTTCATAATTAATTTCATCCTCCAAAAAAACATCATTTTTAAGAAATTTATCTATTTCCTCCTTTTTTTCTTCAACAGTTTCACCTTCAGAAGTTTTTAACTGATCAATAAAATTTATTATAAAGACAAAATTTTTCTGATAATATGACATCTCTTTTAGAATAATTTTATCAGTCTCCGCAAGTCCTCTTATGCCAACCAAATATATACAAAAATCTGCCCTTTTCACCTCTTCAAGAGTTAATTCCCTATGTCCATCAGCCATTCCATTAAGTCCAGGAGTGTCTACAAGTATAATATCTACAGAAGGATCCATAAAATCCGTATAATAATCCACGCTCTTAATAGTATTTACGACATTTGTCACTCTCGATTTTGTTGTTGTATAATCAAGTAATTGGGAATCATCTTCTAAATGTTCCACTTTCCCATCACTAAAAATCACATCACAAGAATGCCATCTTTTATCTTCTCGTCCAACATTATGAATATTAGTTATAGTTGCTGTAACTTCCTCTGTTGCATGTAATAATAAATCTCGTCCAATAAGAGCATTTATAAATGTTGATTTTCCTGTACTAAACTCACCTACTAATGCAATTCTAAAAGGCTTTTTTTCAAATGCTTTCTCTATATTTTCTATTGAATCTTTGTAAAATCCGTCTGATATTAAAAATGAACAATCTTTTATCTGTTCAATTATTTTCTCTAAATCTTCTCTATTCATTATCATTAAACTCCTATAATCAATGGTAATATAAATCAACTTTAATGCTTATTCATTCCACCACTTCCACATTCTCTCCCTGACTCCTCAGCCACACATTAATCCCCTCGCCGAATACCTCAGCGGATATTGTGTATACGCCATCCTTTTTATCAAGAATCCTTGCTGTAGGGAGGCGGTCAAGGACTGCCTCAATGCTTCCGCCCTTGTATCTGAATTTGATTTTCTGGAGCTTGCCGCCATACATGAACTGTACTCTCTTGCGGAATTCTCCCTCTTCAAATCTATCACTGTAAGGTATCTTAAAATGCTCATCAAGTACCTTATATCCAGCTATCCTGTCAATTCTGTAGATTGTTGGAAACGCATCATCTATCACTTGAAAATTCGCCTTAATTTTTTCATCATCTATAAATGCTGTAAGATAGAAGTAGAATTCTGAAAACATTATTGCAACCGGCTTTACTCTCCGCTTAACCACTTTATTATTAGTACTTTTCTTATATTCAAGTTCCAGATAATTGCAATTTCTTATTGCAAGTCCAATATCCCACATCTTATCTACAAACTCTGATTTGTTTGTCAGTTCTATGTAATGGAACTCCTCATTTTTAATTAAATCCTGTACTATCGCTTTCCCCTCTTGTGGTGCACAACGGTCAACCAGTATGTCAAGAATATGTTGCATCTCATTCTTGGTAAATGCCCTGCTGTCCAGCAGTATCTTGCATATTGCGAGTATTTCACTGTTTGTCAGCTTTGTTTTGTATATCTGATTGAGATAATGTCCGCCTTTCTTCTTGTCATATTCAATCGTATTGATTACTCCGCTTTTCTCCGCTTCCTGTTCAAAGAAATTATTAATTGCACTTATATCCCGCTGGATAGATCTTGATGATACTCCATATCCCGCAGCTTCAATTTCCTTGTCAACTACTTCTCCTTCCATAAAACGTTGATACAAGCTTAATACACGGCTTACTTTATCATTGTAGTCATTCTCCATAAGTAACTCTCCTCATTTCAGTAAGATAATGTAATGCAATATTTCACAATTTAAACTGCTAATATTTTAGCACTTTATTGTAAAAAATGCTAATATAAATTCAGTTTTTGTGAATTTTTATGCAACATTTTCACAAATATAAGTTCTAATATTAATTCTCTATACAATAAGTGAAAATATATTAAATCCTGTAATCACATATATCATATACAACAACATAACCACGAATAAAAACAGGTAAACAATTGCCAGAATTGGATATCCTATGCTTCTTAACTTTATAAGCCTGCATTCTTCATAATACTCTTCGTAATTAGCATATGGATTCTTTTCTTCTTCCGGTAATTTATCCCACACCTGTCTTGAGTTATATCTGATATTGAATAGATATGGTCTTTTCAGATATACATAATCACTCTCGTTATCATTTTCAACATTATTATTGTCACTCATCTTGTGCCTCCTCATTTTGCTTCTCTTTTATGTTTAAATGATATCAGACAGGTTGGACATCATATGTCTTAGTGTCATATTTTGTCTTTTTATTTTAAAAAATATTTTTATTGTCCGTGGCTAATTTTGTTTTAGTTGTAGATAATTATATCATCAGCCAATCAATATTACAATTATGTGTATTGTATTTATCATCTTTATAGTGAGGAATTTCATGAAGGATATTGATTTTGAAAGTATTGGAAAGAAGTTAAAAGAAATACGCTTATCAAAAGGGTTGCCACAAGACGCTGTTGCCAGTGCCGCTGAGGTCAATACTTCTCATATAAGCAATATTGAAAATAACCGCGTGAAAGTTTCCCTGCCTACACTTATCTATATATGTAATGCACTAGGTGTAACTGTGGATTATGTTTTATCCGGTGAATATACTGGCGATTATTCTTCAATCGACAGGGAAATCATGAAAGAGATTCAGTCTCTTTCTGATGAAGAAAAGGAACGTGTCTTAAGGGTTGTGCGTGCCCTCAAGTAATCTCACAGCATAGTTAAATCCTGCCATGAAGCTTTCTTTTTTCGCAACTTCAGCAACTGCCACATATTTATCACGCTCACATTCATAATCGCTCCATGTTGCCAGTTCTTTGAACTGCATCAGCTCATGTTCAATCTGTTTTTCTACTAATTCATCCACATTTTTCATTATATCTGTCTGACTTACAAGCATGTTATATAATTCTTCCAATTCATTCTGCATAGTTTTTCCATCCTGTATATAATTTATGGTGTTCCAGCTGCCTACATAATTACACCCAGCCTATTTCCTTTAAATAATACCAGTTATGTCAGACACTTATTGTCATATTGTTTTATTTTATAAAAAATCAGGCTTTGGATTTCTCCTCCGCCTGATTATAACTCTATTAATTCAATTCAATATTATCGCTAAACCCACTCATCAGCCTTTTTCTCTTGCCACCTCAAACTCCTGCTTTATCTGCACAAGAAGCTCAGGATTAACAAGAACATCACATATTGAATCAGCCATTATCTTTGCTGCATATACTATAGCATTATGCGCGGCATCACTCTTTCCAGCCTTAAGGTAGGCTTCTGAATGTGGCTGTGCATCCTTGTCTGTGAATGCAATTCTTATACATGAGCCTGGAACTTCATATAACACATTGCCAAAATCTGTTGAGCCAGTCCTTTCGCGTGGTGGTGCGATTGATGGGGCATTCTCATATGCTGCATTTGCCATAAGCAGATCATTGACCTTATGGCACACAACCTTGCTCTTGAATGGAAGGTCTCTCTGAACCTCATATGTTGTTCCAGTCATAAGAGCAGCACCTTTTAAAATGTTGTAGAATCTCTCTACAACTTCATCAAGGTATTTCGTGCTGTATGAACGGAGTGTATATTCTGCAACAGTAAGGTCCGAAACTACATTTGGAGGGCCACCGGCATTACGGATTGTGTAGTGCATTCTTGTGTCGTCTTTAACATGCTCTCTTAACATCTCAATTGCATGGAATGATAATAACGCTGCATCAAGTGCGCTGCGTCCTTCTTCAGGACTTATTGCAGCATGGCTTTTTACTCCGTGGAATGTTACCACGAAATTCTCGAGTGCCATACATTTTTCATCTACTGATGTATTAGGCGAACCATGCGACATAAATGCAAGATCAAGCTCTTTCATATAACCTTTATCGAGCATAATTATCTTACCGCCAAGAGTTTCCTCTGCCGGAGTTCCATACACAACAAGCCTGCATGGATAATCCTGAAGGCAGTTCTTTACTGCGATTGCTGCCCCTATTCCGGCAGGTCCCTGAAGATGATGTCCACACGCATGTCCGATTTTTTCAAGAGCGTCATATTCAACAAGAATTCCAATCACCGGCCCATCACTTCCATTATCCCATGTTGCCCTGAATGCTGTTTCAAGTCCTGTTCCACGCTCTACCACAAATCCTTCTTTTTCAAGATAACTGCACAATATATCAGATGTCTTGTACTCTTCCCCGCTTATCTCCGCAAAGTCGAATATCTCATCTGCCATCTGGCATAAATCTTCTTTATAGCTGTCAATAACCGCCCCAAGCTGCTTCTTAATATCGTCTGACATAATATCTGCTCCTAATCAATTCTAATATCCAATCATTAATGCACCAAGCATAAACAGGCATCCAAGTGCTGTCCATATAAGGAACAGTGGCATCATGAACTTAAGCCATTTACTGTATGGAATCTTTGATACAGCAAGATATCCCATAAGTGATGATGACATTGGAAGTACTGAGTTAGAGAATCCGTCTCCTAACTGGAACGCAAGCACTGATGTCTGTCTTGATATTCCTACAAGGTCTGAAACCGGCACCATAAGTGGCATTGTAACTGCTGCCTGACCTGTTCCTGACACGATTACGCAGTTAATAAGTGACTGACATAAGAACATACCAACAGCCTTAATTGAATCTGGCATAACATTTACAATATTAACAATTCCGTACACGATAGTATCAAGAATATTGGCATCACTTAATATTACCTCAACTGTACGGGCAATTCCGATTATAAGACATCCTACAATAATGCCTTTAGCACCTTCTCCGAATTCCCTTGCAATTCTGCTAGGACCGTAACCGCTGATAAATCCGCATATTACACCCATAAATATGAACAGGCCTGACATTTCTTCAAAGTACCAGCCCTTCTTTGAAAGGCCATATATAAGTATTCCAAAGCCAAGTGCCATAACAATAAGAACTGCAATCTGTCTTACCGTAATTGTGTCTGTTGCATTGTCAAATGTGTACTCCTGGTCTTCAGGAATTCCATATATTACGCTTTTTTCAGGATGTGCTGCAACCTTTCTTGCATAGCAGATTATGTATGCACTTGTAGCAGCAAGAAGCACAACAAGAATAAATACTCTGTAAGCCATCCCGGAGAACAACTGTAATTCTGCTATATCCTGCGCAACTCCTACATTGAACGGATTAAGTAATCCGGCTGTGAATCCAACCGCTGCACCGAGTGCAATCATCGCTGTTCCTGTAACCTTATCAAGGCCTAAGAATAACGCAAGTGTTATTCCGATAGGAACGAATATCATAACCTCTGATGACATTCCCATTGTGAATCCGAATATAGAAAACAATGTTAAAAATACAGGAATTACAACATATTTGTGCTTAGAAAATGTCTTAGATAACTTCTTGCATAACGCTGTAAGTGCACCTGTTGATGTAATTACCTGAAAAGCTCCGCCGATTATCAGCATAAATGTGATTGTTGATGCTGATTTCACAATTCCGGTATAGATTGCTGAAGGAATCTTTAACGGATTAAGCGGACTTGATGCTATTCTGTGATAACTTCCAGCTTCAACTAAAGTCTTGCCTGTTGCTGCATCTTTAAATCTTGTAAATTCACCTGCCGGCACAATATATGTTGCCGCTGCAGCAATAAGAATAATTACCACAAGTATTACAAATGTATGTGGCGTTTTCCATTTTTTCTTTGCTTTTGTTTCCATGAAATTTTCTCCCATAACAAATTTATATTTTTATACATTTTAATATAAATCATACTAAAAATAAAATTGTATGTTTTTATCGAAAGTATAAATCTAATTTATAGTTTCGATTGATTGATACATTTTAATTATGTATAATTATTACATTATTATTGAAACATGCACTATTTTAGAAAGGGAATTCATATGATTACTGAAAAAGACATGCAATATGTTCTTACAATTGCTAATTACGGAAATCTTACCAAAGCCGCCAATGCTCTGTTCTTGTCGCAGCCGGCTTTGAGTATACATCTTAAGCAGCTTGAAACTTCACTTGGCATACAGCTTTTTGAAAGAAAAGGCCGCCGTATGATTCTTACATATGCAGGCGAGGAATTCGTGAAATCTGCCAGAGATATTACTATGAAATGCTTTGAGCTTGAGGACCGCATGATTGATATTGGCAAAAATGTAGCTGTTAAACTCCGCATTGGTTACATGGTCCGTCAGGTTGAGTCTCTCTTTCCATCTGTTATGACTGCATTTAACAGACTGTATCCACAGTCAGTTGTATATGCCATTGACGGACATCTCTCAGATCATGAAGAACAGCTTATTGCCGGAGACCTTGATATGTTCTTTGGATATAACAGTGTGAGCAACACCAGACTTTCCTATGAAACCATATATGAAGACTGTCTTGTTGCCATTCTTCCCAAAAGCCATCCTGCTGTATCTTTCGCAGAGTCTAAAGAATCATGCATCTATCCATGGCTTGATCTTGCACATGTACGAAAAGAAAGATTCATCCTGCAGCACAGCAACCAGAGTATAAGACAGCTTGAAGAAGACGCCCTTTTCTATGCTGATGTCCTGCCAGAGCTTACCTATAAGATAAGCAGTATTGACGCAGGAATCCGACTTGCTGAACAGGGATATGGAATTGCATTTACACTAAACAGTTATCTTACTTCAATGAAGCTTTCACCTGATTCAGTTGTATTACAGGTTGGCGACCCAGACATGCGTATACCATTCTCCGCCGCCTTCCGCAAGGAAGATGAAAATCGGAAAGAACTGAAAGAATGGATACGGCTGACTAAAGAGCTTGTTTCCAGGCAATAAAATAACCGGCTGATACTGCATTTAGCTGTACCAGCCGGTATCTTAATATTATTCAATTATAATACTTCTACAAGCTCAATCCTGAAATTCAGTTCTTTTCCTGCCATCTCATGATTAGCGTCAAATGTAATCTCAGTATCAGTTAAAGCAGCAACCCTAGCTGGGAATGGCTGTCCATACATATTCTGAAGATATACTTTATCATCAACTTTAAGTTCTTCTGCACCAGGAAGCTCACTTATAGGCAGTGTTATGAAAGCTCTTGGATCGGCTTCTCCATACGCCTCCTCTGGCATAAGATGAACATCAATAACGTCTCCGACATTCATTGTTGCAACAGCCTTGTCAAAGCCCTGAATCATCATTCCTGCTCCACAAGTAAATTCAAGCGGTTCACCTCTGTCGTAAGAAGAATCAAACTGTGTTCCATCATTAAGAGTTCCTTTATAATGAACTTTTACCTTCTTTCCCACATTAGGTCCTTCAAATGATGGTGTAAATGTACCACAGCCACCGCCGCAGCCACCACAACCACTACCACAGTCTGATTCACCTTCATCACTTCCACAATGTCCGCAACCTGACTCTTCATCTTCATGGCTTCCACAGTGTCCGCAGCCATGACCTTCTTCATGATCGTGATGATGGTCGCAATTAACTCCTGCTGATGTTAAATCGCCATTAAGATATGCCTCAACTGCTGCATCTGCTTCTCCATCTGCTCCTGAATATACATCAATTCCAGCTTCTGAAAGTGCTGTGACTGCACCGTTACCAATTCCGCCACATATAAGAACATCTACACCTTTATCCTTAAGAACAGCTGCCAATGCGCTATGACCAGCTCCATCAGTGCCAATTACCTCTGCACGGACAATATTCTTTCCTTCTGCCTCATAAATCTTAAAGCTCTCAGAATGTCCGAAATGCTGAAAAATCTGACCATTCTCGTATGTTACTGCTATTTTCATTAATAATCCTCCTGATTAATATTTATTCTCATACAACGTATGAAAAATCATTTCAAAATCTCAAACAACTAAAACTCAATATTCACCGAACCATTTGCATATTTCATATAATCAAAAAGCTTAGACGCCGTAAGAAGTTCAAGCGGATCTCTTTCTATATCATCTTCCTCAAATATCTTTGCCACTTCCTGTATTTCCGGATTAGAAAGAGAATTCATATATTCTCTCAGTTCAACTATCGGCATATTAAAAAGTTCTTCTTTGCTCTTCATAAATTAAAATCTCCCTCCAATATCTATTCCGAACGGCCTGTGAATATTACCTTGCCGCTATTCCACAATTCTGCTGTTCTTTTAGCTGCATCAAGCCTGTCTTCATCATTTTCGAAACTAAATGATGCTGACTGGCAGCCGCAATCCATACACATCACATAATAAGAGTGATTTTCCTCTTCTAATATAGAAGGTCCAAAACATCTTGGACAATCCTGCAGATCAATCATTTCATAAATTTCCATGCTGCAACTCCTTGTAATAATAATCTGATTATCATTTAATTTTACATTCTATTAGGGATAGAAATCAAGTGGAAATCATTATATATCTTACATATTTACACATATTTTATGAATTATACACCTTCAGCAGATTCATTAAATCATTAATCTCCTCCGCAATCTGCTTTCCGTTATCAGTATCCTTTACAAACACCCGCTGCTTTTCCACATAAACAACCTGTGATTCAGACTCAATGTCCCTATTACTATTAATTGCCATATTAATACTCATAAACGGATGATGTTCTTTAATCTTCATTCCATGCGAATTATAAATAAGTGTATAACCAGCTATTCCTGTGGCAGCATGATATCCTTCGCAGAAACCGCCATCTATAACAATAAGTTTTCCACCAGCCCTTACAGGGTGCTGCCCCTCTTTTGTCCTGACAGGAGTATGTCCATTAATAATGTGTGCATTCTCATTATAAAGATTAAACTCCCTTAAAATCATTTTACAGATTCTTTCATTTTCATACTGAACATAGTATGGATTCTTATCCTCTTCGATTGCCTTCTTATAGTCAGCATTTCTATCCTTGTCGAGGAACGTTCGTTCAAATGTTTTGATACACCTTCCAGTCACTGGTGATAATATATTACTCCACAGAAACCACATAAAATCAACTGCATCTGAATCACCGGTTCTTGCCTGCTTTACCATTGACTCGCAATAATCAAGATACTCACGACCTGAATACGACTTGCAATCCACAACAATTCCATCAAACACCCCTTGTTCATCAAGTGGCACACAACCATGAAACAGAAGATTTCCATTATGAATCTTATAAATGCTGCCTTTGTCATATAGAAAATTGATATGCCTCTCAAGCGCCATACTGTTAATGAAATCTGCCCTGAATCTCCCCATCAGAAACATTTCTTCCATAGTAAGCTCATATGGATTATTCATGTCAACAGTTGGAAATTCATTAGTATTAAGAAAATAATCCTTATCCCCTATTCTTACTGTTCCTTTATCCAGATTCATCTTATCCAACAGAAGTCTTCCTTCCATTCTGTATTCCGGGTGTCTCTTAATAAGCTGCCCTTCAAGCTTGAATAAAATCACAGAAATAGCTTTATAGACTGCGTCATCAACATTTTTATCTGAATATGTATTAACTGCGAACTGTAGAAGAAATCTTAGGCTTATTCCATAACCATTCTCAAGAATTGACATAGTTTTGTACTTAATATTATTCCTGACCACAAGTGCCATACACACCGGATTGCCACAAAAAGCTCCCATCCACAATATGTCATGATTTCCCCACTGGATATCAACGCTGTGATGTTCCATCAGAAGATCTAATATCTTATCTGCATGTGCTCCTCTGTCATATATGTCCCCCAGTATATGAAGATGGTCCACAGCCAGTCTTTTAATCAGATCAGTAAGAGCAACAAGAAATTCATCGCCATTATGAAGGCTCAGAATTGTTTCCATAATCTGTCTGTGGTACACACTCCTGTTGTCATCTTCATCCTTCTGCGCATGAATAAGTTCATCAATGATATATGCAAAATCCACAGGCATTGCTTTTCGCACCTTAGATCTTGTGTACTTAGAAGACAGAAGCTTTGCAATCTGAATCAGCTGGTTAAGTACATTTCTGTACCATTCATCATTCACCTTATTCTCATCCATAAGTATAGAAAGCTTCTCTCTCGGATAATATATCAGAGTGCACAGCTCCTGCTGCTCATATACAGTAAGTTCATCTCCATACAGCATCGCTACCTTCTCCCTAATTACTCCCGAACAATTATTAATTATATGGTAAAATGCATCATATTCCCCATGAAGGTCACTCATAAAATGTTCTGTTCCCTTTGGCAGATTCATAATTGCATTCAGGTTAATAAGTTCGCGGTAAACTGACTGTTTTGTGGGATATTTCTCCTTTAATAACTTTAGATATTTATCGTATTCCTTCATGGGTTCTCCTTTTTATCGTGTATTTGCGGTTTAAATTTCAGCTTTCAAACTTTTTGATTTCATACGATTATTATAGGAGATTCATGTATAAAACACAATAATAACTAAGTCCGAGACAATGTCCCATATTTTGAAGCAGATGTTTTATCAGTATTTTCACGAAAAGCTCGTACACATCTTTCCTCTTCTGGAGTAAGGCTCAATTTGCAATCCTTTTCATCAAGCAATTCACATATGCACTTATATAACATTCTATTCTGCAGATTTATCGCTAACCCTCGTTGAATTAACGAATGCAGTACAAAACTAGCTGTTGTTACAGCATGCAATAAAATTTTACGATAGAATTTCATGTAAGTGCAACCTTAAATTAAGTAATATTTATATAATATTTCTATTAATCCACCATCATTAATCATAAATTAATTTAACCTGTTCATTATTATTTAAAGCTTTTATCATATTTTTCTTTAATGTTTTTTGCTATATTTTTGGTTTTAATTCCTGTCACTAAGCTAATTTCGTCTTTATATGGCATTCTTGGTGCGTATAAAGATATATAAGCATTTCCTATTGCACCTTGAAAGAAAATCATTTTTGGATTTTCACTTTTTCCAAATGATAAAATATGTTTTCTTGAAATTCCTGGATATGGATCTATATAGTATATTTCTTTTATTCCTAACTGATATGCTTTTTTTGAACATAATTCACAAGGACTTGCTGTTGTAAATAATTTTCCTCCTTGAATCTTAGCCCCTCCATATTTAGCAATCTGCAAAAAAGCATTTTCTTCAGCATGTAATGCTCTTGTATGTACTTGATTTTTTTCTCCTGTCCAACCAGTATAAATATCTTTAAAACAATATGAAAAACATTTTCCCGCTTTTTTCTCCTGAATATCTTTCTCTTTAAGAGATTGATTAATTTCATTCATAATTTCACTAAAATATTCATCTTCGAGTTCATATTCACTAAAGGTCTCTTCATCCTTATTTTTACAATAATCCTCTACACATCTTAAATTACATGATACTTGTCCCTTAGGAACATCATTCCATCCAACTGACCGTATTGAAAAATCTTCTCCTGTTACTACAGCCCCAACCTGTCTAGATAAACAGCCAGAATTATATTTTGCATTAAAAGCTAATTGCATACATCGTTCTACATGTGTGGGGGTTATTAATCCCGGCTGTAATATCAAAGAAATATATTTTACAATCTGTTCAGTTAATTCGTAGTATTTATGATTCTCAACATTTGGATTATATAAATAAACATCTGAATTTTCTAAGCATGCTGAAATATTTTGATGATAAAATATATCATTATTATCTGGATATTCTATTTTATCCAAACTTATTAACTCTTTTCTATTTAATCCTAATCTATTTTGTCTATATTCATCTTCTGTATTAATAGCAAATGAATAAAATGCTCTATATCGATCTCTGAAATATTGTATTTCAAATGAATTTCTCAATGCATCTATACATATTCTCGTTCTTTCTTTATCTTCATTTTCTAATTCCTCCAACCTATTAATCATTTTGACAATATCATTAATTCTTTCAACCAAAGTTATCTCTTTTCCAATAACTTCACTATTATTATAATATTCACCGGAACTTCTAATATTATTTCCTACAGATTGCATAAAATATGAATACAAATTATATAGATTTGTATCCTGAGACTTTGAATTTTTAGATTTTTCCTGAACTGTAATTGTATCTAACGTACTTTTAAATTTGTTTTTAGCAGTTACAATATTTACAGTAAAGTATTTAATCATTTTGTTTAATTGCTCTAAATTTTCTTTTTTTAAGGATTCCACATATTTGGGATTATTATTTAAACTTTTAATCCAATCGGCTAATTGTTTGTCAATAACTTCATTTTCAATTTTTTTAATATTTTCTACTTTTTCTTCTGATAAAACTTCAACTATATTCTTTTTTAATTCTTCTTTTTCTTTTATTTCTACTTCATTAGAAATTTTATCTATATAATTGAACAAATTTTTATATGTACCTTCAAGTATAAATGAAAAAATAATTGAACTTGCTTCTATAACTGTAAATTTTTTCCATCTTTCATCTTCTGCCATAAATCTATATACAATACTATATTTCCTTTCATCAGAATGTTTGAAATCACATGTTTTACTATCTTTTAAATCAAGTTCATTAATATTATCCGTTGAAAGAATTTTGGCAACTGTTGTACAGCCCGCTCCAGTTCTTCCTGTTAAGCCAATTAAAATAAATTTATCCCTTTGTCTATATAAACACTTTACTGCATCTGCTTTATCTTTCATTATATCACCCCATAATCTTATTTATTTAATATTAAAAACACAACACAACAAGAGAGGTCTCTTCAACCTCTCTTTAAATCAAATATCATATCTTCAAAAATAGACTTCTTTTTTACAACATGAATTAACCCAACATTACCCATAACATAATACTCTCCTCGACATATGTATCATTGAATTAATCCAAACAATTATTTTCACATTCCGACTTATTTAAATTCTAACATACAATATAACATTTATCAATCTAATACCCTAAATAATTTAAGAATATCAAAATACATTTACCTTATAACATGTTTTTAATATAAAATATAGAAGATTATTAAATTATGTCATAAAATTCTCGGCTTAATTAATAATTAGATTTAATCTATATACTGAAAAGACTGTGGTGCACTATTTACTCCGAAATCTTTTAATTCTTTTGGCTTGCCATATTTGATAACGTTTTTTAATTTATAAGCAACGGCTTGATCTCTATCTCTATAATATTTATCAAAAAAATTTTTATCAATTCCTGACTTTGCTTTTGTTTTTTTCCAAATAGTCTCTGGTTCATCAACAAGAACATCTTCGACTTCAGCTTCTCCTACTATTTTCATAATTGGAGTTGTAGAATAAATTAGGATCTTATCTACATGTCTTTTACATGCCTTTTTTCTAAATTCATATTTTTTACTTCCATTCAATATATTTTCTACATGATTAGGATTAATTGATAATAATATTGCACACATTATTTTCACTCCATTTCAAAATTTTATATAACATATTATACTGTAATCAATTTATGATTGCAACTCAGCCCAAACATTAGTTCTTGTTGATAAAAATTTCATTGGTCTCTCCCATATGAATTATTTTTTTAAACTGTTCATTGGTCATTTCAAAAAAACCCCAATATTGATTTCTCTCTAAGCCAATTTCTTCAATCAAGTCATGACGTACAATCCTCTTTTTTAAAGCTGCATTGTAAGTCATTTTTATAGCTTTACATCCTCCTTGACGAAACCAGTGATATAAATCATTCTTATCAAACACACTATATTTGCTTATATATCTGTAAAATTCTTCAAACGAATTAAATTCATTCTGATTTTTCACTTCTTCTATAACACAAACAGATGTTGCTACTGCAGAATACTCCGCACTTTTCCCATTTTCAGCAGTTCTATAAATAATAACTATATCTCCATATTTCAACATTTCAACTTGTTTCATCGAACATACATATACTTTTTGAATTGAATTTGTATAAGAAACATCTGTAATAATATTTTTATTCTCTGTGGTTAGAATAGAATCTGGAAACATAATTGAATGATATTTAGGATAAATACCCAACAAATATTTCTTTACTGATTTGTAATCAACTAAAGGAAAATCTTTTTTAATATCTCCTGTTATTATATTCATTCTTTTCAAATAAACATTTTCTTTATTTTCACCTTTTCCTTTTGTTCCATAAAATTCAAAACCAAACTGTTGCACCAAATCGATAAGTGATTTATGTTTTTCATAAATAGTTACATAACACACATCTACTTTTTCGCACAAAGCACAATCCATAATTATTTTGATAAATTGTTCTCCCATTTTAGTTCCATGTGCATCAATTTTAAAAGTTCCAACCTTTAATATTTTGTCAGCATAAATAGGTGGCACAACATCTTCAACATACATTTTTTCAATTTTCAAATACAAAAAACCGACTAACTTTTCATCAATGTATTGAACAAATGCATTCTGATTACTTTTTCTTTTAAACCAATCATCAAAACCAGGATAATCTGCTCTTAAAGATTGAAAAAAAGGATCTTGTAAATTAATTTCTTCAAATGTCCTTTTTATAATATTATTCAATCTATCCCCTCCAATCTCATTAATTTTTCATAAATTTTGCTTTAGTACACCAATTCTAAAGAATATAATTATTGCCATTAAATAACATAAAAATCTGATAATGTATACTCTCTCTTATGTACTCTCTACGCTTCATTATACTTCCTCATAGCAACCGCAATAACCATTTGGTACTGAAGTAATTCTTCATGAAATCATAGAATTTTACATTTATTATCTTTAAATTCTTTTTGCAGAAACTATTTACCCATACACAAGCTGTTTGTATGTTTTATTATCAACCAAAATTCTATTTGGAGAAATTACAGAAACATTTACTCCATTTTTATCTTTCTTCTTTCGGGTTATTTCTCCATACGCAATAACCATAATTTTATTGGGATGTTTTTGCACTAATTCTTTTACTTTGGATACATATATTTCAAATTCTTGCACTCCAGACGATAATTCATTTGAGTAGAACGCTTCTGGAAAAGCAATATTAACAGTACTATGTTTCGTTGCTAAATTAAAGTAAGCATATTTTCCTTTTTTCTTATCCTCTTCTAACTGAACATTACTTATAAATCCGTAAACTGATTTTCTACATCCAATATCATCAGTACTTATATATTCAGCATCTTCATAATAAATTCTTGGCAAATATTCACTCTTTTTCCCATTTTCATCACCTTCAAATACTGCAACTTCATCTTCGCCAATTACATCAACTTCCATACTACCATTAGGAGGATCAATTATATCTTCATCCGAATATTGTTTAAGTAATCCCTCCATTTTTCTTTTTAATCGTCGTAATATTATTTCTTCACTTAGCTCTATACTTTGATAATAAGCATTTAACTTTTTTCTTCCCATTTTACCCTTATAATCAACATGATAAGGACAACTTTTTTCATGTAAATTTCCCTCTTTATTCCATGTACTAAAGAATTTAATATCATTTTTTCTTTGTGTAAATTTTATTCTAGCTTGGCATCCCTTGATGCATGTTAAATACCCTTTGTATTTTGCTTCGTATTCGTTTTTCTCTAAATTTTCGCAATATATTTTCTTCTTGCTGTCTCCTTCAACATTTGATATTGCATACATTATTTTTCTTGCCATGTATTATACCTCCATTCTTTGGTATCCATTTTAAAAAAATTATTATTTATCAACCTATCATATAGTATCATTTTAATCGCAAATATTTTGCAACATATTATAATTTTCATTATCTACGACCATACAATTTAGCTTATGCCTTCATTATTGCGTTCAAAATATGACTCTTCAACTATTGCATATCACTTTATTAATAAAAATTTGATCAGTTAATAATTCTTTCACAAACAGTTTAGTTAAAAAATAAGCACATCAATTTCTCCTTCTTTTTAAAAATGGAATTAAATTACATGCAACACTTCAAGAGAGGCCTCATCAACCTCTCTCCATCATATATCCCAGTCCCCAAGGGGACTTCGTTTTACAACTTGAATTAACCCAACCTTACCCATAGTACCTTACTCCTTACCCTATGTATCCTTGAATTAATCCAAACAATTATTTTCACAATCCGACTTGTCTAAATAATAACATATTATAATCAGTTTATCAATCAATATTGCAATTCTCTACCTGAATTATCTGCTCCAATCACAAACCACATTCCAGAATATCAAAAAACCTCCGCCAGCAAAGCAAATGCTTCTCCAACGGAGGTCAATTTCACATATATTAAATTAAAAGTTCATGCATTATTTTGTGTCCATAACAAAACTAGAACTAGATAAATACATACATCTCAATCAGACCTTCGTAACAATAGCAACACAGTTTCCCTCTATTTCCACAGTTTTATTACCTGCAGTTATATAGAAACTATCACCCACTTTATATGCCTTAACATCTTCTCCTACGCGGATAGTTCCACATCCTTCCGTAAATATCACAGAGCGGAAATAAGCTGTATCAACATTAATAGATACTGAATCGGATATATCATATTTATAACATTCAAAATATTTGCAGCTTACTAATAACTGACCTTCTGATGAGTCCTCTTCAATAGTTGCTGCGGCTTCATTCGTAGCTTCATCATATGCATTAATGCTGCTTTCATATGGCACATATCTTTTAGTATCCACAACATCAAGAGCCTTATCTACATGCAGCTCGCGCTTATTTCCGAACTTGTCCCTGCGGTCATAATCATACATTCTGTAAGTACAATTTGAATTCTGCTGGATTTCGCATATCTGGATGCAAGCTCCGATAGCATGAATCGTACCGGCTTTTACCATGACGCAATTGCCTTTGCTGACTTCAACCTTATTAAAAATTTATGTTATATATTCCATCCTATTCATTATCATTAATCCACCCATTCCCAATCCTATCCGTACACCCAGCAATCATCTCATCATCCGAAATATAATTTACAATATTACACATAGGAATATTCATGGTTACAAGTATATCTTGCAAAGGCAGTTTATTTTCTAAAAACATAAACCTGAATAGACATTTTCTGAAATTAGCGGGAGAAAAATTATTATAAAACCTGACCCTTTTATATCCAACTGCAAAGATTCTGATTACTATCAACACATTTTTATATTGTACTTTTAAAATTCAACATGCTCTCCTGTCAAATTTATTTTTCGTTGTCAACATTGTCAACCTCTTGCTGACCTTTTTCTTCCATATTTTGCATATATTTTTTGGCATCCTTCATAAAGCTAACCGCAATCATCACAATTACCACTCCAATCGGGAATGCCGCCACAATACTCACCGACTGAAGATTGTTCATAGAACTTTCTGCAAACAACAATGCAATCGGAAGCAAAATCAGCAAAATACACCACATCAACTGAATGACCTTATTCGGTTGCTCACCATCTCTCAATGTGTGATAGCTGTAGCAGGATGCTGTCAATGCAATTGAGTCAAAAGACGTCGCATAAAAAGCAATCATTGTCAACAAAACAACTACCATAATAACAGGCGCACCCGGCATCGTCTTAATGATAGATACGATCATCCCGTACAGGTCACCGCTCTCCAGATACTGTGCAATAAAGTCAGCTTTTCCGGTCACCTGCATTCCCATAGAGTAGTTACCCAGTACAATAAAGCTCGTCAATGTGGAACCAACACCAAATATATAGCCACCAAGAATTGTCTGACGCACTGTTCTGCCACGAGAAATGCTTCCGATAAAGAACGGAGCAGCCACACACCAAACCATCCAATAAGCCCAATAGTAAATCGTCCAATTCTGCGGAAAGTTCGATGTACGGAGCGGGTCAGTAAATGTAGACAGATCAACAAAGTTCTGTATCATTCGACCAAGTGAAGAAAAACCAGTTTCAATAATGTACCGTGTTTCTCCACCAAACAGCAGCACAAAGGCAATCAGACCAAAGAACATATAAATACAAATGTTTGCCAGCTTGCTGATTCCCTTAAATCCATGCAGTAAGGAATATGTATATACAGCGCAGATAATCAGAAGAATAATAATGTTGATTACAGTACGACTAACGGCAACATGGAACAGTTCGCCAATAATAGTTGCCATCAGCGGTGTTGCCACGCTAAATGTGGTAGCAGTACCAGCCAGGAGTGCGAACACAGCTAACAGGTCAATAATGCGACCTGCCCAGCCATCGGTATGCTTTCCAAGAATCGGACGGCAAGCCTCTGAATATTTCTGACGGTTTCTTTTTCTTACATGGAGCATAAAGCCAAAGGCAACAGCCAGTACCAGATAGAATCCCCACGGAATGAAGCTCCAATGGAACAGTGGATATACGCCTGCCCAATCCTGAATACTTCCCATCTCTGTCAGATGCGGATCAGTTGCATACAACACCCATTCCGAAAACGAATAGAACAGAATATCTGCTGCAAGACCACAGGTGAACATCATTGAACCCCACACAAAAAAAGAATACTTCGGCTTCTCATTTTGCTCGCCAAAAACTATGTTACCGTACTTAGAACCAGCAATATACAGAGAAAGAATGAAAATTCCCAATCCAATTACTAAGTAATATGTTCCAAAAGTATCATCTAAAAAAAAACGAATCTGACTCAGTACTGCATTCGATTGTTCTGGTGCCAAAAAGAATAGAACACATAATGCAATTACGATTGCCAATGGCACCAGTGTTATCATCCAGTCTATTTTTGCATGTTCTTTTTTAGTATTCATTTACTTTTCCTCCACATATTTTTTATAGCTGGCATCTAGAGCAATTAGCTCACTCAGATTATCCACCTCTATAATATCATCTCTATTCATAGGACGGATACCCAATTGATACTCCTTTGGGTAGCAGAACATCGCCACATCATCCCAGTAGATTTGTTGATTCTTCTTTTGTTCAAACTCAATTTCGAGATGACGTTTTAGTTTTTTCCCATCCTCTGCAGTCCAGCGGGAAATACTGTACAGCTGCCATCCGCCTTTTCCACCTGTCCGACTGCATGCCGTAACAATGCCATTCTCAACAGTCTGAAGCCACTCATCCGTTTCACCATCTGTCCAAACACTGTTATAACCAGAGCGTTCAAATTCTGGTGCAAGAATTTCAGGATTATAAATAATCTGATCACCATCCAGAATAATCGCATTTTCAATATGCTCTCGTGCTACATAAAGGGAAGATATATTGTTGCAAGTATCATAGTATGGATTTTCAATCAACCTGACACCAGAATACTCCTTTTCAAGTGTTACAAACTGTTCTTTAAGATAACCGACAACAACATAAATTTCATAAATTTCATTTTCATGCAGACCATCAATGACTGTGTCGATCATCCGCACCCCATTCACTTTAACCATCGGTTTCGGTGTTGACAGTGTCACTGGGTGCATTCGATTTCCTAAACCAGCTGCCATAATAATAGCTCTTTCTATTTTTGGCATTTACTCTTCCTCCCCTTGCTTTTTCAATTCTTCTTGAACGATTCGATAGTAATCCTTTGCATATCGGTACTGTCGAAGCGAATACTCACCAAACTCCACACCGAGATTTCTCTTATACTCACACCAGTTGCTCCATAAAAGTCCGCAAGCTGCAATATAACAATAAATCTTGATTCTAATCTCATCACTACAGCCTTCAGTAAAGTAGGCTGCAATTAATTGATCAACCTGACGTTTATTATAAAGAGAATAAATACAGAACATTGCAACGTCCACATGAGGATCCTGCATTCCTGCATACTCCCAGTCAATCAGTCTGATTTCTTCTTTTCCGTCCTTCTCCACAAAAAGGAAATTATCCGGTACTGCATCAATATGAGTCAGAACTTTTTCTCCCACATGTGCATCAATATAAGGCTTTAGTGACAAAACATTTGCTTTTGTTTTCTCATAATCCTTATATATAGAAGATGTCCCCTCCCACAGCGTTTCATAAAACTCTATCTGACCAAAAATATCAAACTCATGATTTACTTTTAATTTCAAGTCATGGAACGCATGTAGCCGCATCATACATTTCTTAACGTCTTCGTAGTTCAATGGATTACATACTCTTGCGCCTTCCAAGAATTCCGTGATTTTATAGCCATTTTGTGGGTTGATATACGCAATATCATCGCAGATGTGCTTTCCTTCAATAACTTGATAAACTGCTGCCTCCTGACGACGATTGATAAGCTGGTCAGTTCCCTCACCCGGAATACGCATGATATATTTTTTTCCTTTGCAAGTAAACAGAAAAGACCGATTTGTCATACCTTTTTTCAAAACAGTAATATTCGTAACCGCTTCCGGCTTTGCTTTTAGAACATTGCAAATCGCCTGAATTGCATCTGTTTTCAACTGATTAGAATTGCTGTCGATTTCCCGTAGTTGCTCATAAGTATTGATTTCCACTACATCTGCTGAATGAACCACGCGAGCTAGTACTATCATCCGATCCTTGTTATAAAGAGCTTCCTCCCAGAATGCTCCATCATACCGCTGATTTTCACATAACTCTTCAATACATTTCGCAACTTTATCGGCATCCTCTTTTACCAGATAGCAGATACCAATCATTGCATTGCCACCAGAACTTTCTGGCACAGTTACCAGTTCCATTTTACGATTAACGCGAACATTGCTTTCATTGACCACCATGTCACTAACCATATACCAGGAATACAATTCATGGCGATGAAACGGATTTCGATCACACCAAATATCACAAGGAATAATATAAGCATTCTCCAAATGTTCTTTTACAAGTTTGATCGAATGTAAATTGTTCTTTGCCGCATAATCAGCATTAACTACGAGTTCTACACAATATTCATCAATCAAGTACTCATATTTTTCTTTCATGAAACCTACAACCACATAGATTTCTTTAATCCCCACTTCATGAAGCTGCTTGATAATACGTTCAATTAATGGCTCACCATTGACTTTCAAAAGACCTTTTGGCATTTCCGTATTAATGGGAACCATCCGCATACCGAATCCCGCTGCCAGGATAACAGCACGCTGTGGAGTTTTCTGTTTGAATTCTGTAATTGCTTTCACTGTTGGACGTATAGATTCATCTAAATAATCAGCTTTGATAAGTTCCTTTAGTGAACGGTTTACTACTCCTAATGAATGACCTGATACTTCTGCCAGAATCCTTTGATTGATAAATGGTTCCAATAAAAGCGTATTCAAGATATCGCTTTCTTGTTTGTTCATTATTTTGCATTTCCTTTCTTTCATGATTTTTCTTATCTTTCTTTTCGTGAACACCTTGTTAAACATAAACCTCCATTTCTGGAGGTTGTGTTCATTTCTGTTTATATTTGCACTAAATTTCTCTATAATATTTTTTATAAAATCAAGTGTGGCAGTATTGGTGATTTCAAATGTAACTCCATTGGTTTTTATTACAGCAGCTATCGTATTATCTTTAAAATAACTGTCATCATTTTTATTTTTACATACAGTATGTGTAACAGTTAATTCTGTTGATGCCGGAACTTCTTTAGTTACAATAAATCTTTATATCCATAGTACCTAAATAAAATCTGAATACAGTCTTACAACTTTCCTCAGCTTTCTGTCTGCTTACTTTTACGAATTTCTTACACTGTAAAGTCTATGATGTGATCTATTAAAACCACTGTGAAGATTTTTATAGTACTGATAAAAACCGTTTAAATGCAGCAAATCCCTTTTCTGTGCGTTTATATACACCTGCACATTCCAGAACTTGCACAAAACAATCTGCAATTTCCTTCTGAATAATACTCTCTATATTTTCTGTTGTAATATCATAATAATCCAGCCATTCATCTACCCAGTCAGCATGAATTTTTATTTCCTCTATATCATGAATATTTTTCCCTTCAATAATAGCTTTTGCAAGTATATCCATTTCTTTTTTCAGCCTGGAAGGAAGTACTGCAAGCCCCATCACTTCTATCAATCCAATATTTTCTTTTTTAATGTGATGCAGTTTTTCCTCTGGATGATACACACCCCATGGCCTGTCCTCTGTCGTAATATTATTTCTGAGAACCAAATCCATTTCATATAAATTCCCATTCATACGTGCAATTGGCGTAATTGTATTATGTGGTACTCCATCTGTTTCACTAAAAATAAATGCCTCTTCATCCGTATACCCACGCCACTTTTGCAAAATATAGTCAGACACTTTTGCAAGTCTTCCAATGCTGCTTCCCTGCAATCTTATGACTGACAGTGGCCACTTAACACACCCCGCTGTCACATCTTCAAATCCTGCAATCTCAAACATATACTCATATGGAGCTTCTGCCATAGCAAAAGTATATGCTCCACCCTGAAAATGATCATGGCTAAGAATTGAACCTCCTACTATCGGCAAATCCGCATTTGAGCCTAGTGTATAATGTGGAAACTGTCTTACAAAATCCAATAGCTTTACAAAAACAGCTTCATCAATCTTCATCGGTGTATGTTTTGCATTAAACACAATACAGTGCTCGTTATAATACACATAAGGCGAATACTGCATATAATAATCTTGTCCATCTAGCTTTAGTGGAATAATTCTATGATTTTGCCTTGCCGGATGTGAGAGTGTTCCTGCATATCCCTCATTTTCTGCACATAACAAACATTTAGGATAATCATTCTTTGCTTGAGTTGCTGCTCTCGCTATGTCCCGTGGATCTTTTTCTGGTTTAGAAAGATTAATTGTAATATCTATCTTGCCATACTGTGTGTCTGCTTTCCATTTTTTATCTCTTGCAACTCTGTCCTTACGTATATAATTTGTATCCTGACTGAATTGATAATAGAAATCGGTTGCTTTTTTTTGATTTTTGACATACAAATCTGTAAATTTTGCTCTGACCACAGAGGGTGCAGGTGTTAAAATCCCCATAATTTTAGTATCAAATAAATCCCTGTATACATTTGTATTTTCAGGTATCAATCCATGCTCCGCGGCATAATCAGTCATATCAGATAGAATTTCTGATAACTGTCTGATTGCTTTATCCGTCTGAGTATAACTGTCAAGTCTAAACAACTCTAAAAGTCTGTTAATCACATAAATTTTATCGTCTTCCTCAACCAATCCTTTTTCAATACCGTAACCTACTAATTCTGAAATAAGTTCATTCATGTTATACCTCCTAGTATCCGTCCGGATGATTTACATGCCATTTCCATGCTGTTGAAATAATCGTCTCAAGATCTGCATACTGCGGTTTCCACCCAAGCACTTTCCTTGCCTTTTCACTGGATGCTATCAACACTGAAGGATCACCAGCTCTTCTTTCTTCTTCTCTTATAGGAATTGTATAATTTGTTACCTTTCTTGCCATCTCAATAACTTCTTTTACTGTAAACCCTACACCATTACCAAGATTAAAAATATTGCTTTCTCCACCTTTTGAGAGATATTCCATTGCAAGGATATGTGCCTGAGCTAAGTCATTTACATGGATATAATCTCTTACACAGGTTCCATCCTTTGTGTCATAATCATTTCCAAATACAGATATGTATTCTCTCTTTCCGTTCGGAACCTGCAAAACAAGCGGTATCAAATGTGTTTCTGGATTATGTGCCTCTCCGATTTTTCCATTCGGGTGTGCTCCACAAGCGTTAAAATACCGAAGTGAAACATATCGTAAGTTATACGCCTTAGATGTCCATTTAAACATTTTTTCCATTGACAACTTTGTTTCACCATAACAGTTTGTTGGAAGTGTACGATCCGTTTCCAAAATAGGTATACTTTCTGGCTCTCCATATGTAGCTGCGGTTGATGAAAATACAATCTTATCAATGCCATGCTCAACCATACTTTCAAGCAATACTTCTGTTCCACATAAATTATTATTATAGTATTTCAGTGGATTTTTCATACTCTCTCCAACTTGTGAGCTGGCAGCGAAATGAATAACACCATCTATCTTTTCTTTTGATAAAATATTATCAAGAAATATCTTGTCCCTTATGTCTCCTTCATAAAACTTTGCCTGAGGATGTACTGCCTCTTTAAACCCTGTAAGCAAATTATCAACTACAATTACTTCATAACCTGCATCAACCAGCTCATATACTGTGTGTGAACCAATATAACCAGCCCCGCCTAAAACCAAGATTCTCATAATAATACCTTCTTTCTATTTCATAACACTTTTATGCCACCATATTTTCTTATTCTCAAATCTTTACAAGAATCTTTACCAAATATTTTATCCATTTCGTATTTGTAATTCTCCACATATCCATTCTTCACAAACGCCTGTATGGTTCCAGCAAAACCTCCCCCATGTACCCTGCATACACCATTTTGTCCCAAAAACATTTCGCTTACAAATAATGCCAAAGATACATTCTGATTTTTTATATCCTGATTTGAGTAAACATTCTGCAGATATTTAAAAGAAGAATTGCCTGACGCTTTCACATCATCTAGAAATGCTCCTATATTTCCTGCTTTCAATGCACTTACTTCTTTTTGTACTCTTTTATTTTCATAGATAAAATGCAATGCCCTAAGGACACATCTGTCTCCAAATTTTTTTCTTAAATCTGTAATATTATCCAATACATCATTTATAGATATGTCGCGCAACACTTCTTTTCCAAAATATTTTGCAACCAGTTTCATTTCCTTTGGAATTGCTGCATATTCGTCTGTTAAATCAGCATGTGAACCTTTTGTATCTGTAATACATAACCTATAACCATACTTTTCCATATCAAAATCAATTTTTTCTACATATGGGTATTCTGGGTTGGCAAAATCAATATGTACAAGATTACCAATTGAACTTGCCATCTGATCCATCAGACCACAAGGCTTTCCAAAATAAACATTTTCAGCATACTGTCCAATAATGGCTATCTCTGTTGCTGAAACTGTTCCACAATTATAAAGTCCTGATAAAATTGTCCCAATCAAAGTTTCAAATGCTGCCGAAGATGAAAGTCCCGCACCAATCAGCACATCACTTGTTATATATGACTGAAAACCTCCAACCGAATAATTTCTTTCAAGAAATCCAGAAACCACACCTTTTATCAACGCCTTTGTTGTTTCCTTTTCTTTTTCCTCTACAGATACATCATCAAGCCGGATAATGATTTCATCATAGTTGTCAGAAACCAATCTGATTACATTATCATCTGTCTTTCTTACAACTCCTATTGTATCAAGATTAACAGATGCTGCCAAAACCTCTCCGTTCTGATGATCCGTATGGTTGCCGCCAATCTCACTTCTTCCCGGAGCACTGAACAACTCCACATCTCCCGGCTTATAGCACTGCTCGAATTTCTTTATTGCATTGATATAGCGTTCTCTTTGATAATAAATTTTCGTCTCATCAGCATACACATCTAAAAGTCTCTCATCATATACGCCATCGAGGAAACTTTGTATCAATATATCTGTCTGCATCTCAATCACCCCACTTAAATCAACATTTATCGGATAATATATAATAACGAATAATTTTTCTCAGCCGATCATATCTAATTATACTTACTAATAGAAATTAATCCTATTGTTATTCTTTATTATCCGTAAAATCACCTTGCATTCTTGTTATACATAATATACAAAAAATAGCCCAAAAAATCCATATCATAAATTGTACAGATTATGCACAAAACAATATTATTAGTCATCCCAGTTAAGCATAATTTTTATTTTCCTAATCCATTATGATTTTTCATTCAAAGCCTATAATTCAAATAATTTATAACATTACATTAGTTTGTTTCATTTATGACTTGTCTTATTAAAGTAAATAGACATTATATGCATAAAATGATAAAATAACATTGTGTATTTAATGATTTCCTATATTTACAACAGTATATATGCATATTATTTTTTAATTACACGTAAAGGGGGCTTTATATGTATACCAATAACGCATACTTGAACAATTCCACTATTGACAGGAAAGATAAATCAAAGGAACTAATTATAACCATGTGTGGTACCTATAAGCTATATACTAAGCCAAAACTTCCTACATGGCGTCCGCGTGGCAGACTGGATTTCCAATTACTTTTTATCGCATCTGGAAAAGCCCACTTCCATTTTAATAATGATTCAGATGAAACCATCGTTCATGCTGGTCATATGGTATTATACAGACCTAAAGAACCTCAAAAATATGAATATTATGCAAAAGATAATGTAGAAGTTTACTGGGTACATTTCACTGGGAATAATGTTACCAATCTTCTTCGTTCCTATGGATTAACTGATGACAAAAAAGTTTTCTACTGTGGTTCTGGATCTGAATATCAGATTCTGTTTCGTGAAATGATCAAAGAACTGCAGATGTGTCAGAATGGATATCCTGAAATGCTAGAAATGTATCTACGACAAATTTTTATAAGACTACATCGGCATTTTTTATCTTCTGTATCTCATGATAATACACATAAAGCTGATGAAATAGACAATGCTGTTTCATACTTTAGTGAACATTATAATGAACCAATTAATATTGATAGCTATGCAGAGCAAAATAATATAAGTACAAGCTGGTTCATTCGTAATTTCCGCTTATATACTGGTATTACACCTAAACAATTTATTATGCGTAAAAGAATATACAATGCAGAAGCACTTCTGCAGAATCCTCAATATAACATTAACGAAATTGCCAGGATTGTGGGCTATGAAAACCCTCTGTATTTCAGCCGAATATTTCAAAAGTTAAAAGGTTTATCACCATCTGAATACAGAAAAAACATATAACTAAAAGCAGAGAATATAGGTTCTCTGCTTTTTCTAATAATATGCATATTATTTGTGGGGAATTTGGCCATCAACATATAAAATATTATTTACCATGTTCCATCCTTTTTCTATATTCTCTAGGTGTAATTTTATATCTGTCCTTAAATACACGGTTAAAAGTTCTTTGACTTTCAAATCCGCAATCAAGACATATGTTTGTTATAGAATCCATCGTGTTTTCAAGTTCTGCAACTGCATAATTTAACCGGACTCCATTCACATATTTACTAAAATTACAATGAAATGTCTTCGCAAACATTCTTGATAATACATATTTGCTTACACACAATTCATATGCCATTTTTTCAAGGCTGATGTTTTCTCTAAAATTTTTGGCTACATATTCCACCGCATTGTAAATAAGATCATCTCTTCCTACTGCACTTTTATTAATCAATGGCATTGTTGTGAAAACATGTGCTAAAATCATCTGTGCATATGCCTTTATCAGCATTGGATTGCCATCTGTTATTTCTGCCAAATATTTTATAGCATTTACTACATCCGGATGCACTTTTCTTTTTTTCACAACTGGATTTTCAGGACTGTAATTCTGAAGTTCTTTATAGTATGAGGGAAATAGTTTTGGATCAAGATATAAATATATTACCTTATTCTTCTTTTTCCCAAAAACTTGATAATGATGTATTACATTAGGAAATATTATTGCAAAATCCCCTTCATCCATATGGAACAATTCAGGTCCCACTCCAAGCTCTACTTCTCCATCCGTTACATACACAACTTCTATTGCTTCATGCAGATGCGGCGGCACATGTACTGGTTCTTTCCACTCGGATGATAATCCCGTATTTTTATTTTCATATACCAATAACACTTACAAGCAACTCCTTTTATTTATAATCCCTGTTTCTCCACTACCCTTCTTGTTTTAATTATTCGACCAACCAAATCCACTGTAGGTTCCAATGTAATCACCAATAACATAATTATCACAAAAAAAATCTTTACCCAGTCTTTGGTAATCTTAAACTTCATATTCTTATCCCGCGATTAACATATGCTAAAGGAATAATCCTTATCATCTTCTGCACTGATATGATATTCCTCTTCTACATCAGTTCCCCAGCTGTCAATGCCTCCAACACCTCTTACTGCACCATATACACATAAAACAGTTCTTCTTGCTGGTGGCAGTTCTTCATGATGGAGGGCATTTTCAATCTCCGATGCCGTATAAGGCAGACAAGAAAATGCAAAATTTTTGTCATTTTTTTCAATGCGTAAAATTTGAGATAAGCTGTCTGTCCTGCTGTTATCAAGCGTTGTATGTCTTGTAACTTCAAGCCACTCTGTATCCATTCTCATACCACATTCCTGTGGAACAAGATATTGTGTAAGACTCAGGTCATTAATCTCATAGATTCCTTCTTTGGCTCCTGCCTTTCTATCAGGATATGTTTCCCCAGACAGTCCCTTATATAAATATTTGTCTGCCAGGGTTGGCATAATAAACCTCATTCCAAATACAGGAAATTCTGGAAGTCCCTGTACCCCATTATAATGTACATCCACACGGATCTTTCCAGATACGTCAACCGTATAGCTTACAAGTACAGTTGTCGCTGGAGTTGTTATGGTCTCATATGTATATTTTACGACAATTTCATCAGCATAAACATCACAACCATAGCTATTATTATCTGGTGCATAAGGTTTTTGTTCCTTACCATCCATGATAACCTGAACTTCTTTACAGTCAATAAACATATCTGCTGAAAGCCAGCTACCGCTTTTAATGTGGAACCTGCTTCCTCTGTCATTATCTGTCAATGCTCTCCAGAAAGTAGGTTTAGGACAGCGATACAGCCACTCGTAGCCATTTTTAACGATAGATTCCAATCCACCCTGTGCATAAGAAAAAATATAATCATATCCTTCTCCATGTACACCAAGTGTATAGTCACCATAGACAACTCTTAATTTATCTGTATAAGCCATAGTAGTACCTCACTTCCTGCATCGCTGGTTTTTCTTTCCTGTCAGCAAATACAATTCCATTTGCTGAGAATTCATAGTCTGCTGGTTTATCGTCAAAATCTCCGCCATATCGTAAAACATCTTTTCCTGTCACTGGATCCTTTACCATAATTGCCTGGTCAATATAGTCCCATATAAATCCACCATGATACATATCATATTTGTCAATCAGTTTCATATACGAGCCAAGTCCTCCCATGGAATTTCCCATATCATGCATGAATTCACATAAAATATATGGTTTCTTCGGACTGTTGTTCAAATATTTCTCTACATCCTCTGGCTTCGCATACATTCTGGTCTCTAAATCAGAAATTGTATCTTCGTATGCCCTATTATAATAAGCACTCTCATAATGAACTAATCTTCCATCCTGCTTTTCAGCAAAATAAACATTCATTGCCTCTATGTCGTCACCTGCATATGATTCATTTCCTAATGACCAGAAAAGAATGGATGTATGATTTTTAAAAGTTTCAAAATTATTTTTTGCCCGATCAATTACGGCACCCTTCCACTGTGGAAAAGATCCTGGTACATTACATGATGGTTCAATTGCACCTAACTTCTGGAACGAACCATGGCTTTCCAAATTTGTTTCTGCCATCACATAAATACCTGCATTGTCGCACATATAATACCATGGTATCTGATCAGGATAGTGGCAAGTACGCACAGAATTAATATTATTCCTTAACAAACAGGATATATCTGCTTTCATATCTTCTATACCAATGCATCTTCCTGTTTTTGCATTCCACTCATGACGGTTTACACCTGTAATAATAAGGCGTTTTCCATTTAAATAAATTATTTTATCTATAATCTCTATTCGTCTAAAACCGATATCATAAGGGATTACCTCTGCCAAGGAACCGTCCTCAGCTTTAAGTTCAACATAAGCATGATACAAATATGGGTTATGATTATCCCACAGTTTAACATTTTCTAAATCAACACATATCGTACCTTCTAAATAGTCATTATCTTTATTTAGCTGTATGGATTTCTCTACTAATACATTTTCTTCCCTGTCTTTTAAAATAAAGCCTGCAGTTACATTCTGACCATCAAGGGCGGACACTTTCATGTTTACAGTTATACTTCCGCTTACATTATCACGGTTTAATACTGGTTTGAACCAAACATCCTCCAAATGAACATCTGGTATTGCCTTCAAAGTAACATTTCTGAAAATTCCAAAGAATCTGAAAAAGTCTTGATCCTCTAAAAATGCTGCAGTACTCATCTTATGTACCTGTACTGCCAGTACATTTCCCTTTTCCCTAATATATGGTGTCAAATCAAACTCAGAAGGTGTGAAGCTGTCCTCGGCATAACCTATAAACTGACCATTAAGCCAAAGATACATAGCTTCTTCTACACCTTCAAAGCAGATATGAATTCTCTTTCCACACATGCTTTTTTGCAAATCAAAGTATTTTATATAAGAACCCACCGGATTGTACTTTGCCTCTGAAAACATTCCTTTTTCTGCTCCAGTTGCCTCCATACTATAGGCTCCTCTGTGGTACTCTTTTCCTTCCCATGGATACATAGTGTTGATATAACGGATTTTATCATATCCAGCCAGTTCAATATGTCCTGGAACCATAATTTTATCGAATCCTGATGCATCAAATGTTTCCTTATAAAAATCAACAGGTCTTTCCATCACATTTTTGCTGTAAGCAAACTCCCATTGACCATTTAATGACTGTAATAATGGATTTTTTTCTTTTTTCATGTCTGAATAATCCAGATAATAACAATGATCACTATGTGGTTCCAATTGATTTACTTTAAACACTTCTGGATTGTCCAGCCATTTCATATCAGCATTCATATTTTTCCTCACTTTCCATATAGCCCATAATTTCTGTCCCATGGTGAGAGATAGACACCAAACTTCAGACCATATTCCTTACACGCCTCTGCTGTTTCACGCACAATATCACCTTTCCCATTCTTATAAGGTGAGTTTTTAATGCTGTGCTCTGTATACTTGCTTGGTCAGAGGCAAAAGCCGTCGTGATGCTTACAGGTAAGTATCAATCCTTTCATTCCTTTATATTCCATATCAACATTCCTCCAACTGTTTTTTTAGTTTTTCGTTTGCATCTTCAACATTCATTCTTGACATGATGAATGTAATTATTAATGACAATACCATAGGAATCCATAAATACATAATATGAAGCATATTTAAGCAAGAGGCCGGCTGCACCGCTGCTTCCTTAACAAATCCGCTTGCATCAAGCAACCATCCACATAATGCAACTCCGATTCCTCCTCCGATTTTCGTACCAAAAGATGTGCATGAATACATAGTTCCATCAATGTGTTTATGCTTTGTAAGATAAGTATATTCTGAACAGCTTGCAACAACTGCTCCCATATCACCCTGCCACGGTGCCATTCCAAGTGCTGCAATCGCTGTAAATGCAAGCATAAGTGGAACGCTTCCCATATAACCTGCAAAGATGACTCCGACACGTCCCACTGTTCCAAGAACATAGCCTGCAAAGTTCATTCGATATAAACCTTTCATTTTTTCCACCAGCATAGGAGTGATGCACATTGCGATAATAACAGGGATATTAATTGCCCATGAAAATACGGAATACAGATTTTCATTTTTCAAAATATAAATCATATAATAAATGCCCATATTTAACATAGCTGAATAAATCTGCTGACAAATATAAGTTGCACAAATCATAAGATAATATTTATTGGAAAATAAAAGTTTTGCGGCTTCAATCAAACCATATTTTTCTTCTGTCTGTTCTCTGCCTGCCTTTAATTCTTCCTCCGGAAGTTCTTTGATTGAGAATACGGAAATTGTGTTTACAATCAGTCCGATTACTGCGTATATGATTGCTACGGTTCTCCATGCAGCAGCTCCACCGCCTGCCATTCTTACAAACTGAACGGTGATAGATTGAATGATCAGACTTGTTAAAAACGCAAAAATAAAACGGAACGATCCCATTTCTACCCGTTCTTTGCTATTTTTTGTACAAAACGTAACCAGTGATGCATAGGCAATATTGTTTGCAGTAAAAAATACTGCATTCAGCAAAGTATATGCAAGAAAAAACCATGCATACTGTGCTGTTTTTCCAAGACTGGTCGGAATTGCAAATACACCAAACAGTGTGACAGCACAGCCAAAGAATCCGTAAAACATCCACGGTCTTGCTTTTCCAAGTCTGCTCTTTGTTTTGTCAATCAATGTACCAAAAAACATATCACTGACACCGTCGAATAATTTTGATACCATGATCAATGTTCCAACAACTCCCGGATTTAACCCTACCGTATTTGTCAGATACAACATTACAAACGAGGAAAGAAATGCATACACAACATTTCCTGCCAGATCTCCGGTTCCATACCCCACCTTGTTATACCATTTCAGGTATTTCTTTTCTTCCATGTGAAACTGCTCCTTTCGATGATCCTTATTTTTGTTCCCACAACTTTGTTATAGATAGTATATAAAAACTGATGTCAAAAAACCATATCATAAATTACACAAAACAGTATAATTAACAAAAACCATTTTCTTTATTCCTTTCTTTTGTTATTTTTGACATGTACTTTTATTGACTTTCATTTTCCAGCACGTTAATTTATACAAAAAATACCATTATTTCAAACGTTTAAAATCTAAATGGACAAGACATGCATAAAATGATAAAATTGCATCATGAGCCAAACAGAAATTTATGTATTTCAGATTATTATTTCATGAACATTTTTCAATTATCATATGGGGGCCTCAAATGTATACCAATAATGCATATCTGAATAACTCAACAATTGACAGAAAAGATAAATCCAAGCCACTTGTCGTAACCATGTGTGGGACTTACAAGTTATATACGCACCCTAAACTTCCCACCTGGAGACCACGTGGCAGAGTTGATTTTCAGTTGATCTTTATTGCTGCCGGGAAAGCTCATTTTCATTTTGACAACGATGAGGAAGAAACGATTGTTCATGCTGGTCATATGGTTTTATACCGCCCAAGAGAACCCCAGAAATATGAATACTATGCCAAAGACCAGGTGGAAGTTTACTGGGTTCATTTTACAGGAAACAATGTCACCAATCTGCTCCGTTCCTATGGATTGACAAATGATAAAAGGGTGTTCCACTGTGGTTCCGGTTCGGAATATCAGTATCTTTTCCGTGCCATGATAAAAGAATTACAAATGTGTCAGGATAGCTATTCTGAAATGCTTGAAATGTATTTAAGACAGATTTTTATAAAACTGCAACGATACTTTAATAACAGCATAAGAATAGATAATTCCCGTACTGCAGAAACTATTGACATGGCTATTGCCTATTTCAATGAACATTACAGTGAATCAATCAGCATTGAAGAATACGCTGAAAAAAATCATGTAAGCACAAGCTGGTTTATACGCAATTTCAAACTTTATGTTGGCTCTACACCAATGCAATTTATTTTGCAAAAACGCATTTGCAATGCAGAAGCCCTGCTCTTGAATACAGAATATAACATAAACGAAATTGCACAAATTGTTGGCTATGATAATGCTTTATATTTCAGCCGCATGTTCAAAAAAATAAAAGGCATATCTCCCTCAGAATACCGCAAAAATATATAATAAACTGCAACGGACAGAGAATATTTACACACTTTCTGCCCGTTGCAATTTTTGTCTATTTATTTTTTTATTTTGGCAAGTAATATCCCCCTTCGTGTTTTATAATGACAGCGTAAACAGAAAGGAGATGAACTTCCATGAGAAACAAATTCCACAACTTTATTGAAAACTTACTTAGCTTTTATGCAAACTTTTTCACACACAGATTTTACCCTATGTAATATGCAGTTGTCCCACAAACAGATCTTGCAGAACATTATGGTAATAGCCATAGGAAAACGAAAGAAGATAAACTTCCATGAAAAATAAACTTCACAACTTTATTGAAAATATACTTAGCTTTTATGCAACTTTCTTCACAAGAGGATTTTATCGTTTTTAAATATCATTCAATACTTTCCTCGATTCGCCCATCCGTCAAATCATAACTCATATCAAGAAAATCTAATATCTTTGCCTCCTGGACTGTCCCATCCAGAAGAATTATTTTTACTTTTCTGCTTATGTGCAAAATACTACATACAAAATCCAAATAATCTTTAGGAGTTATTCCTGTTTTT
>ENA-OOQG01000060-OOQG01000060.1-human-gut-metagenome-genome-assembly--contig:-NODE-60-length-41182-cov-3.913852_pt1 | contig 41182 bp, 43 predicted proteins | sample MGYA00241085_ERZ501155 | MGnify/ENA primary metagenome ERZ501155 (study PRJEB25962, sample SAMEA2042438) | human gut metagenome | biome: human gut; feature: human-associated habitat; material: faeces...
GAGGCTCTTATCAACCGTTCTGATAAACTTCAGCATTTTATACAGATTTATGAACTAAAGATAGCAAGCTAAGGAACTTGCGAAACTTGAATTATTGCTATAATAAATACCCACTCTTGATCATATTTCCATTGCCATTTTTTGTTTATAATCATACCCCACCAAATCAGAAACATTGCTATTAGTGCTGTACTGAAACGGCTTATTGTAATATTGTATTTTTGACTTAATACACAACTAATTGCTGCTAAGAAAATAGACATTATCGTCATCCAATGAAAACGCCTGCTATTATCTTTGGTTAGAATAGAAATAAAGGCATAAATGATCACGAGACCAATAAAAGCATAAAGTAGTGTATAAAGAAACCACATAGCCCCCATTGTTAACTCGCCACTGCCCCCTGCTGCAAAAACCTTTAAAAGTCCGATAACTAGTTGTTTAATGTCATATAATTCATAAGGTTTACCAGTAGCAGGATGAACACACCCGAGTGGATACCATCCTATATAAACATAAAAATTATGAAGTAAAACATTTAAGGCATAGATTACTGTTGCAGGGAGATATAATCTCTTCATTTTCCCCAACACAAAAACCGTAGGCCGTTCTAATGAATCCATTTTTAGAAAGAATCCAGCAATTATAAAAAAGACTGGGACATTCCATGGATTTCCAATTATACCGCTTGTAATACTTGGGAAAAATGTTGCTGAACAATGAAAGATTATAATTGTCAACATTGCCCACCCTTTTATTATATCTACATGTAGAGCCCTTTTTTTTACTTGTTTATTATCGGGGCTTTTGCCCCCGTTTAAATATACCATATTCTTTTATCTAATGGTTTATTATTTTCTCATACACATGCAATGTACGGTTAAAGACTACTTCTTGAGTAAAATGATTCTTGAATTGCGCAAACACTTGCTCTGAAAACTTTTTATACTCATCTGCTTTTATTATTTCTATAATTTTCTGAGCGTATGCTTCTGCTTCAAGTTCATCGACAATCAGTTTATTATCACCAATGGTAGAGCGATTGAAGCCTTGTGGACTTGCTATAGGAATGATGCCATATGCCATGCATTCTGTTACGGAGTTTGACTGTCCTTCACGTGGCTGTGTAGATGGGAATATATAAAAATGCTTATCAGTAAGTAATTTGGGCAACTCCTCATGCTTACAGCCTGGTAAATATGTGTAAGTTCCCTCCTTAAGCTCTCTTTTCATTCTATCTTGGATCATATCCACATATGACTGTTGACCATTCCCCACTATCGTTAGAAATGTATTTGGAACAGCTTTTTGAACTAAAGCAGCAGCTTCAACTATCATGTCCACATGCTTGTTTTCCTCACATCTTCCATAGAACAACAAGTTTATTCTATCATTTGGCTTCGATGGAAGATATTTTGGTGCAAATCCATCCTCAACACAATTAGCATAGTGAAAAGTTGGTGTGTTGCTAATATCATTAAGCATAGGGATGTTCTCCAACCCTTGACTGAACACATAACAAGCGTTGTTGTTTAAGTAAGCAAACATTTTTTTATATGATACAGAGCCTTTCTTCCAAAAGCCAACTGCGCCACCACCACGAAGTTCATAAACGACCTTGTAGCCAAGACCTCTCATAATATGCATTAGAATATATTCATTGAAGATTGTCTTGCCTGCAAATCCCGATAGATGCACAATATTTTTGCGCGAAGCAAACAATAATTTATAAAATGTTTCTGTCCAACCAGTTAACATTCTAAAAGGATACGATAGCAACACCCGTCCTTTACTCCATGTTGCCTCTGCTTTTCTTTGTCTGATAGTGACAACATCATACCCAGCCTCTCTTAACATACGAACAGTTCGCATATTTCCAACTTCTCCACCTCCAAAAGGGGCTTGTCCTTTCTTTGGAAAAGTAGCGTACATATATATAGTCTTATTGTTCATATCAAAAACTATTTATCATTCTGAACATTTTGCCCGTGTATTGAAAGAATCTTTGCAGGTATGCCTGATACAACAGCATTATCCGGCACATCCTTTACAACAACAGAATTGGGAGCTACTATTACATTACTACCAATGGTTACACCACCTATTATCTTGCTACCAATGGTCATGTCCACATTGTTTCCGATAATAGCCATTCCACCTTTATTATTATTTCCGATAATAACGCCAGCATTGGCTGTACAGTTATGTCCTACGGATTTACAATTAATTATTACCCCCCCGTTAAATGTGGAACGCGAAATCCATATCCAACAACATTAGGATTAATATTTACGTTTATAGCAGCCCCTAATCGATGGTAATGAATTTTGGCTATTGTTATACGCAAGCGAGCTAAAACACCTTTTTTACAATTCAAAAGGTATTCATAATATCTAAGTGCACGAAGATATTCTAAAAATCGATAACTATCATTGCCATACCATATATTCAGCCTCATCTTGAACCAACTACACGATTCACATTTAATGTTTGCGAGAGCATCTTCGCGCAGGAACATCCTATAATCCTCTTTAGACTTTATCATAATAAACTTTTTATTATTTTATCCCACTGGCAATAGAAAGTATCACAAGTAAAACGACTTGCATCTTTATAACCACTCTCCTGATATTTGTAATAGTTGGGATATTGATCCATCAGTTTTTTAAGTTCTTGCTCGAACAAAAGCAACTCATTATCTTTAACAATGGAACCAGACGAAGGACTCATCATTTCTTTAACAGCTCCTCCAATTTCAAATGCGCAGCATACACATCCCTGTGACATTGCTTCAAGCAGTACCATTGGAAATCCCTCAACTCGTGAAGGCAATGCAAAAATAGATGTTGTGGCATAGAGGGAAGTCATATCACTTATCTGACCAAGAAATTCGACACATTTATCCACATTCGAATCAGATGCCATTTTTTTCAATTCATCTGTCTTACTTTGCGAGCCACTACCTGCAATCTGTAATTTCCAATCTGGATATTTGTGAGCTATATGCGACCATATCTCGATAATTCTATCAAACCCCTTGACGTCCCACGAGTCTATACGACCTGCACAAAGTACAGTTTTGTTTCTTTTTATTGAATGTTTTGTTATGGGATATGTCAATGGATTATAAACGACCACCTTACGAGGGAATTTCTTACCTAACAATCTTCTGTCCTTCTCTGTAAGTATTATTAACTTGTCTGCTTTCCCATATAAGCTATAACGAATCCAGTTGACAAAGCGCCCCATATTTCTACCAAAAGAAGTGTGATCATATGCAATAATTGGAATACCAGTTCCTAAAGATGCATAATGGGCATAGAAGAAAGGAAAGAAGGTGACAGCAATAATCACATCTGGACGTTCCTGCTTTATTACTTTTCGAGCGGCTATGATGAGCTTTATTTGTTTAATGCCAGTAGGTATTACTCCCTTAATTGGAATATATACCTGTTTAACGATATCAGGAATTGGATAGAAATTTTGGGCATTTTTATTATCTAAAGCCATAACCACTTCATAATCCTTTTCTATCAAGCCTGGTAGTAAAGTGCTGGTGACACGACCAGCACCACCAGTTTCCATCTGATCGATAAAAACTAATACTTTCTTTTTTGACATATCATTTTTTTAAGAACCGATTTGTATAGCTTTCTAGCGTTTCCCCTTCATAGCCTAACTTGCGAGCATAAGCAAAGAGTTCGTCCATTGTGGCGTACATCTTATCAATTGCATTAGAATCTATGAAGTAAGGACTTCCACCAGGCATTAATTCTGAAGAATGAATCATAAATTCAAGATAGTTGTTGCCTGGTTCTGCATCAACATCCTTCATTAGTTTTTTCATTTCAGACAACGAACTTAATGCAGGTCGAAACCAAATTGATCCACCTTTAACAATGGTACGAAGCTTATGCTTTAAACTTCCTCCAGATAAATAATGATTATAATGACGAACCGTAGCAGGTACTTCTAGTATTTTACCAACCATATGTGTATTCTTTGGTACTTTGCTATAGTCACGACCTCCCCGAACAGTTTCACCTTCGGCTTTAGCCCATGACACGCCAGGAGTGTATGAACAGTCACAAGTTATCTCAAAATCCTCAAGCAACTTAAAGTATCTATTGTCCATTGCCCAACGACCAGACCTATGCGATTTCACTTTTACTCCAAGACGCTCTTCTATAAGGCCGTAAGTAGTTTTGAATTTAGCATATATAATATCATCAGGATACTCTATGAGGTATGGATTACCTTTATACTTTCCGTTTAGTTCATAGAGCGGTGGATTATTCCACGCATGTATATGAATGCCTATTTCACATTGACCTTTTGTAAGTGGTTTTTTGATATAATCAACGTATTCATCTGACATTATCATCTCGTAGTTAGTCAGCCACACCGGTTTAAAACCATATTTATTACATAGATCTTGAAAACGGGGAATAAACTTAACGTTCTCCGTTTTAATGGGGTCTCCTTTATGATATGCCCAAAGGTTATCACCTTCGGTATCTATTGTTATTATGAAATATTTCATCAGCTATTACATATATAGATAAATTGTTTTATTACCAAGGGACTATTTTACTCAATAAGTGCTTTATGAATTGTGCCCTTCTTACATAATATGGCTTGGGATCATTTTTACAGTACTCCATAAATATGGTTGTACGTTTGTAATCCTTCCACCATGTACAAAGAGAAACTTTTCTTTTAAGTACAAGCATAAAATCGTCAAATTCGGGCATTACATATATATCATTAATCTTATTTAAGATCTCAGTTTTATAGTCACCTTCAACACAGTATTGGTACCAAATATATGGTAAATTCATTCCTGCTCCTGTAACACAAATTCCATTACCATCATTACGCATATTAATCTCCATAAAATAATCATTTCCCTGTTTGTCACGAAGATACTCCATGCTGAACAGTCCTTGATATCCTATATGTTTAATAAATTCCTTACAAGCTTTTAAATCACAATTAAAGCCATCCATAGGTTTATATTCAAGAAATCCCGTGTTTGTTCCTGGACATGGCCTTATGCACTTTGAATATCCGGGTATGATTATTTCCATTCCGTGATTTAGAGAGCAACCAATTAGTTGGTATTCAAAGTCTTTTTCTATATATTTTTGAATTATAAATCGATGTCCTTTATTCTCCGAGAGATATTTGTCAAGAGAGTTCTTATCTTGAAATATTTTAATTTCAGCTTTAGTTCCATATATACTTGCCAAAGGTTTTACTATACAGGGAAAAACGACTTTATTTAAGTTTTGATTGATATGATTAGCACATTGCTCTATAGTCCAACAGGGGGGTGTAAATATACCAACACTATTCGCATGAGTAGCCATTACGTCCTTATTCATATAATGATTGCATATACCCTTACCATTTGCTGTTGGCAAATGATAGTAGTTTTTCAATTCATCATAGAATTTATCTAATTCGCTTGTTACAAAATCAGCACACGAAAAAATAACAGATTTACTATTAATAACCTTAGCGTAATTAAGTAAAAAAGGTACTATCTCTTTGGCGGAATTTAACAAAACACACTTGGTGATATACTTGCTATAAGATACATATGGCGTCTTTTCGCCAGTAACAAGTATTACTAACGAATTAAATCCTTTATAGCCCAAAGATCTTATAACGCCAAGAGTATTGTGATGATTTCCTCCTATGATAATTGGCATTGTTGACATAAGACAGATACGGCTATGAATAATATTTTTCAAGAACTTGATTAACAAGCTCTATGAGGTTTACACTATTATACATTATTTTTGCATTGGTACTATATTCCTCGTAGTTATCATCAATTGATTTTATGGCATCGACAATTGAATTGGGACTATCTGTATCCGTGCACACGCCACACTTGTTGGCTTTAACCGTATATTCAAGCCCCGGAATCTCATTACAAATCATTGGAATTCCAAATCCGGAAAACTCCCATATCTTATTCGGAGCACAATAAGCGCAGTCCAAGTCTAATGGGTTATAAGTTACCAATCCTATATATGCGTTGCTCGTCAACTTTAAATGAGCAGGCGACTTAATGAAACCAGGAAATTCAACTATGCTATATTTCCTTTTTAACTCTTTAGAATATTCGGTTTCTTTTCCCAATAAAACAAGCTTAAAACCATCAAGTGAAGAAATTGCTTTACACATTCCATCTAGGTTCCTTTCTCTACTCAAGACGCCTTGGTACATAATAATCTTTTTACCATCTTGTACTATCTTGTCCGTAAACTCATTACGATTCATTGGATGATAAAATGGTTTATTTGGAATAACCAAAGGAGTCTCTTTCAAACCATATAACATTCTCGCTATCCAAGCCCTATTATGCTCACATTGAATGTTTACCTTTGCTTCTTTCATTGGTCTTGTCAAAGGTCTCATTAGTTCTGGTTCTGAATAATCTCGTAATTCGTATGAAGTCAAAATATACTTTCTGCCAACAAGTATATCTCTCATAGAAATAGCGGTTCGTTCATGGATAATCCATAAAATATCGTATTGGAGAGAATCTAGATCCCGCTTGACCTTTTTCTTAAAAAGATTTGCTGTTTTCAAATGGTTACGTACACGAGAAGCAAACCCTGTTCGTGGTTCAAGTATATAATAATGAATAAACTGAAGGTCATCATTCTTATACATTTCATCCATATCAGGTTCTTCTTCAGAGCATATAACTTTCAACTTATACTTTTTAGTTGAGAGTAAAGCTTCTACTAGAGCTTGAAATGGGGGCAAATAACTAAAATGCCCCTTATATACAAACAATATAGTTCTCTTTTCCATCTATTTATATTCCGTAACGTTCAACTTCTTCATCCTTCAAAATGCGGACTATTCTATTACATGCCTTTCCATCTCCGTAAGGATTAACAGCATGTGACATCTTACGGTATGCTTCTTGTTCATCAAGAAGTGTGCTAACTTCTGTCATTATCTTATCATAATCTGTACCTACAAGATGAACTGTTCCACTTGCCAATGCTTCTGGACGTTCTGTTGTGTCACGCATTACCAGTACCGGCTTTCCAAGACCAGGAGCCTCTTCCTGTATACCTCCAGAATCCGTAAGTACGATAGTAGCCTTTGACATTAGATGAACAAATTCCAAGTATTGCAATGGTTCTATAAAGAAGAAATTAGGACGGGTGAGATTTTCTCCAAATACCTCGTGGATAGGTTTACGCACATTCGGATTGAGATGCATAGGATATACGAAATCAACATCTGCATATTTTTCAGAAAGATCTTTCATCGCTGTCACCATACGAATGAAGCCATCACCAAAATTCTCACGGCGATGTCCTGTGATGAGCACCAGTTTCTTACCATTATTCAAACGAGTAATGTCATAACCAGCTTGAAGAAGAATACCATCTTGCTCCTTGGCAAGTGATGTATCATTCTTCAGTTTGTCAACCACCATGTGGAGTGCATCAATCACCGTATTTCCTGTAACAAAGATGTTTCCATGAGCTTTTTCATCAAGAAGATTTTTTTCAGAAAGTGGTGTGGGAGAGAAATTATATGTTGCAATACGACCTGTTATCTGACGATTCATTTCTTCCGGCCATGGACTATATATGTTATGCGTGCGAAGGCCTGCCTCTACATGCCCAACTGGAATCTGAGCATAAAAGGCAGCAAGTGCTCCTGCAGTAGAAGTTGTTGTATCGCCATGTACAAGAACAACGTCAGGACGACACTCTTTAAAAACATCTCTCAAACCTGTTAGAACACGTGCCGTTACATCAGTAAGATCTTGACCTTGTTTCATAATATTAAGGTCATAGTTTGGGTGAACATCAAATATCTGCAAAACTTGATCCAACATTTCACGATGTTGTCCTGTGACACAAACAATTGTATTAAAGTCCTTAGGATGTTTTTGGAATTCCTTAACGAGGGGACACATTTTAATAGCTTCGGGACGAGTACCGAAGACAAGCATAACTGTTTTCATATTACAAAGTAGTATTTTAGAATAAAATATTATTTCTTTTTAAATAGATTTCCGCACAAGGTATTATAGTCAACAACATCATATATGGGTTAAGATAATTTGCTTCTAATAAACTCATTACAAGTAAAACTATAATAGACATTTTAGAAGTAAAACTAACTTTTCGGAATATGTTTATGTAAAATAATAGATAAACGAAAGCGCCAATATAACCCAAATTGAGAAGAATAGACTGTATCCCATTAACATAGAAGATAAAAGAACCATTAGAACCAAGAACTTCAAATCGTTCACGGGCATTAGGAATGCCTATAATTTTTTCTATTGGATTTAATTGATCAAACTTCGTATACCCTTCTACAATTCGCACGAAGCCACTGGTATGTTCATCTGTTAATTCACCACTGCGAAGGAACATCTCTTGGCCAATTTCACTATTCATATACAAATATATCACTCCTACTATCATTGGAACTGTTAGAAAAATAAGCATCAGGCGCCTTTTAATATTAGCAGACCAGAACACTGCAAACATCTTTACAATAAATAGAATCGTAAAACCAACTAACGCTGTACCAGAGCGAGAGGCAATTAATGTCGCTATAACAAAAATATTTTCTCTAGTGAACATTCTGCTCTTTTCTTTCGTCTCAAACCAAGTCAACGCCAAATAAGAAATAAAGTAATAAGCAAGATATGATTTCTCCAAAAAGATTGAAGAAGGTTTATTTCCATTTAAATGTTTGTTCACAACATCAGCATAAGTGAAAGCTTGATATGTAAACTCACCTGTAAGGTTAGGTACGAAACAAAACTGTGGTGAGCCAGTAGTTATTTCACATATTATTTGAATCCAAAAAAGAATTCCAGATATTATCACCACATACCGCATGTATTTTTTAAGCAGTTCGGCATTGAAACTTATTATTCCCCATATCAATGCTAAAACAAACAGAAAAAACACCCATCCACCAGGAGGGAAAAGTGTCCACATAGAAAAATCATGATTATACATCCACATAAAGCAAACGTATGCAAACACAAGCCAAAACGTCAAAGGTACTACATTGATTCTAAATCGATTTTTCGCAATTACAATGGATCCCAACAACAAAATCAAAGCATATCCTAGACTAACAGGAAATGGTATTTTATACCAAGCCAACAATGGTAATACTGCTAATACCGCCATTGATAGTTTACATATAAAATTAGCATTGTTTCTTTCTGTCTTAATCATCACTACAACTATTTTCTACATTTTAGCACATTCGTACTAATTATTCAAGTACCTTTCTAAGCATTGTGAACCTAGCAAAAAAACACTATACTATTCATTACTTCCACTAATAAGGACTACAAGTTAGGGACTCCACAATATCTCAACTCATTATACCACGAAAAGTAGCTGACATTGTAGATACAAGCCAAATTGGCAGTATGATCTTATTTTTCCTCCTTTTTAGTGGCGCTTACAAATCCTTCAAAGATATTATTCATCATGTCCACATACTTGTTGTAATAAGCGTGTGAGAATTCTTTCTCTTTTTTAATATCAAATGTTATAATCGAGTTGAGTACATCAGAAGCCTTAGGTGCACTATATGTTTGAGATTCAACAAATACTCGATTGGACTCTAAGTTCGCAACTTTTAATATTTGGTATATTTTACTTGATTCACCATTGGTCGGTTTGCCATCGAGAACAGATATTCCATAGTTGTCAAAACTATAAAATGGCACTCCATTGTGTAATGCGACTACTATAGGATGCATATTATTTCCGACATAACCTTGAGAATATTTTATCAAAGCATACCAATCTAAAGGGCCGACCACGTTACCCACATTATACTCTATCGAGCCAAATGAATCAGCATCAGCATATGGAAGTTTCACGCACGCAATACCGTGTAGCTTTGCGTTCGCTTGAAACTCATCGATCCATTGTTGATCAACCGAAACTTTACGACCAACTTTGAAACTTAGAACTATGTAATTCTCTGGAAGATTATATTTTTCCAATATACAATCTTTGCTGGGTACAAGGTGCAAAGCATTGTAATTGAATGCAAAAACTGGATCCGGGGTAACAGAGGGATCAACCTCGTTATCAGTAAGATACCGTATCATATTTCTACTCCACTCATCCCTAACAGAAAAATACATAAAACGCATTATGCTTTCTTTCATTCTCTGTTTCGTTCCTCCTTTTATATAGAAATATTTAGAGTCTACAGACGCTCCTGACATCATAGCCATAGGAGTCGAACTCTGATATTTTGCGAATTCTCCCCAAAAAGCATTAGGATACATCCTGTCGCTTGTCGGATGCTGTATGTAAAATATTCTTCGACATGGGAAATGAAATCTTTCGCGCAATGGATGATGCTGTATAACGGCATCACTACCAATTAGAACAGCATCAATACCTTCTTCCCGTATCACATCAGCAATATCCTTCGATGAGCGACATAATCGCGTTAATACTAAATAGGTCTTTCTATATTCTGCATATAAATTTCTTACTTCTTTAGATGAGCGCTTTTGGTAGTCCGTCTCAAAATCTTTAGGAATCCAATTTATAACAAGAGGCTCCAAACCACGTTTCCTGACATGCTCTACTGTAGATAATAGTTGTAAAAAAGCACCAAAATTACAAGCAGCATGGTACGTCAATATTCCAATCTTCATTTTATACATTTTTTAAAAGCTCAAAAACACGTATTTTATCGAATTTTCTTTATTAGTTTTCCAACAAATGCTTCTTTCTGGCTCTTCTCGAAGGCAACAATCCATACCATTGCGAGATATATAATGCCATATGTTCCACATACAATAACAACCCGTATCCATTGCCCCTCTAAAAAGTAGTAGGGTATTAAGCAGAGAGCAGAAGGAATAGCGCAGATAGTTATACATGGAAATACCACACTACGAACAAAGCCAATAGGCGATAGACCTGCAATAGCTTTAGACATAAAGACCCTAACGATAAGTGATATAAATTCAACGACTATAAACCCAATGGTTACCCAATATATCGGATATCCCATCTTGAGAATTACATAGGCTACGGGTACATTTGTAAGGATTAACAATCCCATAGTAATTTGATACTTTTTAATTTTACCAGTTGCCTGAATTGCAGACATTAAACCAGTAGAGAACTGATACAATATTGATAATATAAGAATGCACCTGCTTAATTCAAGTGTTGAGTTTGGAATTCTATCCCTAAGCCAAATATCCAACACATCGTCCATCTCTATAATTAAAGGTATAGAGATAAAACAGAGCGCTATGACTGAAAATTTCGAAGAAATGAGGGCTATTTTTTGTAACCGTTCTCGATTTCCCATGCCCTCACTCTTCATTAATTGAGGATTAATAGCGCGTTGGAATGTAGAAGAGAAGTTGTTCAACGCACCATTTATTTGATTGGCAATACCATAGGCTGCATTGGCAATTGTACCTAAAAAAAGATTAAATATTACAGCAACTCCTTGATTGCGCCCCATCATTGCTAGTCCGCCAAAGAGGTTCCATCCAGTAAATCCCAGCATGTCTTTTAATAGCATTTTATCAACTGCAACCTTATAAGATATTCGATATGATTTATATGCATATCTACACCACCCGTATTTCATAATGAGTGTTAGTATTGAAATAAAAGAAACTGCAAATCCATAAAATGCAAGCTTATCAACAGGAATATACTGCAGCATAAATGCCGTCGCCAACATTATTAACGAGTCTATTACTTCAATAACGGAAAAAGCGAGCATATCCTCATGCGCATTCATAATTGCATCAAAAGGAACGGCTATAATCTTGGCAACCATGCTAATAATTAGACATTGAAATATCATATGCGCACACCAAATTCTCTCTACATCAATATTGAGTTTACCTATTGATGGAATACCTATTGCCTCTAGAGTAACAACGACTCCTAACGCTAAAACTGTATGTAATATAAAGCTAGCATTATATATATTATTGATCTTTTCTCTATTTCCTTCACCCAACGCAACGGATATATACCTTTGAGTAGACACCGTCATTGAATTGTTAAGAAATGCCAACATAGCAACGATTCCCGCAACTAAGTTATACAAACCATAATCACTCGCACCCAAAGCTTTCAAAACTAGAGGCACAGAAACTAATGCTATAGCCATTGACATAATTATCTTGGCATACAGCACAACCGTATTAAAAACGACCCTAACAGTTGTTTGCATTTATTGTATTTATATAATAAGCATCTAAAAAATGAGAAACCAAACATCCAATGCCTAGTCAAAAGGTGGTTCGCATGCCATCTCAAAACTAGAGAATTATCGTAGCAAGCATTCAACTCCTATAACTACACAACTTAATCCCCTATGAGTTTGGGAATACGGAGTGTTTAGATAATTTGAATGGTTTTGATTTCTAAACTGGTTTAACTAAAAAAGGCTCTGTTATTGGAATCAAGGCCTTGTTATTCGCTCTAACAGATATCACGGTCTTGAGCAAAACCTTGAAATTATTAGAACAATAGAATTAATTATTGTAATACTTTGCGTACCACTCTGCAAAGCGTTTCAATCCTTCCCGCAGACTTGTGTTCGGCTTGAAACCAAAGTCTTGCTCCAAAGGTGTTGTGTCTGCGTAAGTGATGGGGACATCTCCTGGCTGCATCGGGACGAGCTCCTTATGGGCCTCAAAGTCGTAGTCTTTGGGTAGCACGCCTGCGCGCACCAATTCTTCCTGGAGAATCGTGACAAAGTCCAGGAGATTCTCGGGGGAGTTGTTGCCGATGTTATACACCTTGTAAGGCGGAATAGGCAGACCGTCTTCTCCATTCTGCTTCTCGGGGACATGCTGCATAATGCGGACCACTCCTTCCACAATGTCATCGACATAAGTAAAATCGCGCTTGCAGTTGCCGTAGTTGAAGATTTTGATGGTCTCGCCCTTGACCAGTTTGTTGGTGAAACCAAAGTAGGCCATGTCAGGACGGCCTGCTGGGCCATAGACGGTAAAGAAGCGGAGGCCCGTTGACGGAATGTTATAGAGTTTGCTATAAGCGTGCGCCATCAGCTCGTTGCTCTTCTTCGTCGCGGCATAGAGGGATACGGGATTGTCCACCTTGTCGTCTGTAGAGTACGGCACCTTCTTGTTGCTGCCATAGACAGAGGAGGAAGAAGCATAGACCAAATGCTCGACCTCGTGGTGGCGACATGCCTCCAGAATATTGTAGAAACCGATAAGGTTGCTCTGAATGTAAGCATCAGGATTGGTGATGCTGTAGCGGACTCCTGCCTGAGCAGCGAGGTTCACAACAACGGCAATCTTGTTTTCCGTGAAGATTTTCTCCACTGCGTCTTTGTCAGCGATGGAGGCATGAACAAAAGTCCAATCCCCATGCAAGGCTTCGATTTCTTTCAGCCTCTCATACTTGATGTTGACATCGTAGTAGTCGGTGATGGAATCGATACCGATAACCTTGATGTTCTTGACATCGTGAAAGAGTCGCTTGACGAGGTTGCTACCGATAAAGCCGGCAGCGCCTGTCACGAGGACGGTTTTGCCCTCGAGATTTATGTTATACTTTACCATATTTTCTGTTTATGTTTATAGGGGTTACACGTATAATACGATGTCTCAGCACAGGGCTGAGAGACGTTGAGGATATGGTTGGCAGGCAAGCTGCCAAGGGTGTGCACATTAATCGCAGTTAATCGAACATTAATCGGTCGTTAATACTTTGCAGAAGCAATCCATTTCTGTAAAGACCCTGAAGGCTGGAATACTACATACAGTACCTCAATGTGGCAAAGTTCAAGCAAGCTTGCAATGTTCGCAATTTATCGAAAATGTTTCAACTCTTCGCTGCTGTACATAAATCAATGTTTAAAATTTGGCAGCAAAAAATTAAATACTAATTTGAGAACCTACACAAGGGCAGTAATGATTAGCTCTATTTTGAGAGATTCTTAAAGTACGTTTCGACATCATTTTTAAACTTCTGATCCAAAAGAACTCGAGATTCTGACTTGTCTATATTATTATCAGTTTTGTATTTTTTCAAAAAGGCCTCAAACTTATCACTCAAAGCTCGATAATCTGTTCTATTTAAATCCTTGCTAATATAAAGAACATACATGGCTTTCTGAACCGTCACAGTCTTATTAACAGATTTATACTCCTTATATATTTTTCTATATTTTCGAATAAGCTCTACTGTATTATTAGACAATAAATCATTATTATTAGCAAAAAGGTTATCATATTGAATGGTAAATATTTCACGTTTCTTATTAGAAACCATTTCAGGAAATCCGTTAGCAGCCCAAAGTATTTGTCCAAGCAACTCCATACTTACTGAATAATCATACTCCATATCCACTTGACCAACATCGCCTTTTTTCCTAATGTATAATATCTTATTAGAACTTAAAAATTCTTCTAATTTAACTTGTTCTGGACGCAAAGACTTTAAATCACGTTCATTGATACTATTTTGACTATTTGTATACTCACCAATTCTTCCTTTTAATGCATCATCTGTGATATTTAGCAACCTTACTAAAACTTCTGCATTAGATAGTTTCTCAACAATATTTTGTTTATTCTTCTTATTAAAATTATGAACTGTGCGTAATGTTTGACCACCATTGAGAACCTGAAAATTAGAAATCTCTAGTTTTACTTTTTTCCCAGAATTAATTTCTGTAGATGAGATATTATCTGCAACAATTGTAATACCATTATTAAAGAAAAAGAACTTGCTAGGTTCTGTCTCTAATGTTGATTCTATATTTTTGTTGTACTTTGATTGTAAAATAAATCCTCTTACATTATCAAAAAGAACTCTAATATCTACATTGGTATCATATAGAACATCGTCGTTCTCCAAATTATATTTGCCACGCAATTCTGCATTATCACAAGTTATTCTTATAAGTTCTGTTAAAGGTAAACGGACTATGTATGATTTACTAGAAGCTAAACTACTTTCTGTAAAAGACATTACTGCATCTCTATTCAATATCAAAGTCGCATCTATATTTTTTGGGTGCAAGGAAGTAATATCAACAAGTTCGTTTAATCCCATTGTCTCTATCGCAATTCCATATTCATCACACATTTGTTTGATATTAGGATCATGGACTACCAAAGTCTTGTTTTCATTACTTACATAATACAAAACCGTATTCCAAATTTCGTCAGAATTATTATTAAGAATGATCTGCTCTGCAAATGTTTTCAATTTGCCTTTCAAATGCTTGATGTTTTCTTGTTTTAACGCCGACAAAAACTTAGAAGTCGTTAACAGTTCATTTTTACTCTGTTCTTTATCTACATTGTATTTATCTCGATACTTAAAATTGAATAATGCAACTTGATGGGTTTGCTCATCAATACAAACGGCATCAATACCTTCATCATTTTCTTTATTGTTGAAAAAAGTAGAATTAAAATCTGTGTCTGTTATAGATTCAATAATCTTATCATAATCTACTATGTTAGTTAGATTTTGAATTACAAAAAAGTAAAACCCGTATCTTGCCTTTTTATCATCATCTAACTTTTTTGTTTCAGCTTCTAAACACTCTTTCGCAAGTTCAAAATGTCGTAGACATCTTTGTTTCAACAATTTAAAATCATTTCTATCAGCCATAGTCTTCAAATTTATTTAATTTGCAATATTAGTACTTAGTTTTGAACACAACCCTTAAAGCAAGTGCTTTTATAAGAACTTTTTTGAGGGAATTGTTTGATATCCGCTTATTATCAACCATTTCGTTGATCATAGTTGGTCAACCACTTGAAAACAAGCATTCATTGTTCCCGCTTATCGATCATTATTTAGGCATTAATAAGTACAGGCAAGATGTTATACTTTATTCTCGCTTACCAAATATATATCCTAAGGACAATGTTATAACGGGCATTACCATTTGCCATAGTGTTGATATGAATCCTTTGTCTTTATCCTTACAATAAACAATACACGAAATTACTATCACTGCAAGGAGTAGAATAAGACAGATAAGTGCAGCAATATTCTTAGATGAGTTTTCAGAAGACCCGAAGATGTATCCGATCCACCCTAATTCCTTATTCTTCAAAGACAACTCATGGGAATGTTGAGTATGCTGCATCTTCAATTGATACTCATGGTCTTCTCGTACCATAGTCTTCTGGTGCTCCATCTGACGTGGACTTGAAGAAAACACTTGGCCATAGCTGCTTGCAGTACTAGCCTCTCTCGTCGATTCTGCCATAGATTTACCTTTCTTTGTACCAACTATATAACATGATTCTATTCGTCACAGTATCTCCATTTGAAGTCAAGGATACAATAGAAAAATCCACATACAACTCATTTCCCTGTACCTTTCCAACATGAAGTTTATGCATAGGAGAAGCGAACATGTCGTTATAATTTTTCACTTCAATTTCCAAGTATTTACCTTCATCATCTTCCTTGATTGTCCCAACAACTTCTGTTTTAGTTTTGTCTGGAACATCTACGGATGAATTAAAAAGGAAACGAAATCTCAAACCCTCAAATGCAAATTGAATATAATCATCAGACGGAATTATAACGCTTCCTGTTTCAACAATCTCATACTTTCCTGTGGATAAACGTACATTCATAAACTATTGTCACGAATAAAATCTAATAATAGATTCGGATTGAGGCTATTTTGTAGATGCTCATTCATGGTTAGAACACCAATAAGTTGGCCTTTAAGTATAATTAGGGGCGGGGTACTTGTATTAGGGTTGAACGCACTATACGAGGCATGCGGACTGCCATAACGGCTATGTTGGTTGAAAATTGAAGTCGCAGAATATTTACTTCCATATACTCCATATTCATTCATGATAGAGTCAGTTTGATACTTATTCGAAGATAGCATACCCAGAAATTGTCCATCTTGTGCCAAAAGGAACGATTCCTGACGCCTCACTCTAAGATCATATTCGCCTTGAAGCATAGTAACGATAAGCACTTGAATTTGTCAAAGAGAGAGCCCACTCAATGAAAGAGAATGTCTCTTCAAAGCATACTCTACATTATTCTTTAGCTTCATAATTCCAAAATATCTCAACTTTTCTATCCTTACCCTCAGTTTTCAGGGTCTCATTTGCTGCCTTTATTGCTGACTCCGCACCAACATACAAACCATAAAGGTTTTTATCTTGTGATGATTGGTACTCCTGCTTAGCAAGTTCTATCGTTGACAACAAGTAGTTTTCAGTGTCAACAAACGGCTTGACATGCTCGGGACGAATTGCGGAATAGGGCAAAGCATCAAGAATTCTGAATGCTCCGATATAATCCTGGAGACTATAAAGAAGCGCGGTATTTTGTGACTTTTCCATCATGTCTATTTTATTTAGTTTTTAATGAGATTTTCAAACACATTTTGTATCGAATCTGCGATTACACTAGAGTTTTTACGCTCAACTCTACAAGCGTTTTGGTGATTAGCAATTTATTGCTTTGCTCATCAGTTGTATATCACCAATACAGCGTCCCCGCTATTTTTCAAGCAGTTACGCATATATGTTTTTTAAAAAAAGAATTACTATCGCTTTTAGGGCAAAGGGGAACCTAAGCGCACCCCATCACCTCGCTTGTTTTCTCGACATAGAAACATGGAAGCATCGCCCGATAGTCCTTATCCCCTTCTTTCATGCGGGTAAGGATATTCTCTATGTACCTACCAAAATTCAAATTGTTCATCTTGCAGCTTTTAGAGAATACATGAAGGCTAGATTTTCGGCGGCCCCATGACTGCCAGCTTTGCCCCTGTTGCGCCGCCCCATTGCGATATGCCTGAGACAACGCTCAATGGCTATATTGTGGTTTTCCGCACACTTCGAAGACTGGCAATCTGACGCTTTCTCACTTCTATTTCCAGCTCCATCAGCTTTCTTTCCTCTCGAAGCTGCCTGGTTTCATCCCTAATCTCGGAGATCTCGTTCTTGACTGCCTCACAGTCCGCCTTCAAGGCAGAGACAGTAGAGCGAAGAGAGGCTTCCTTGAGACGCAGTTCCTCGGCCAATGCCTGGTTGAACGCAAGCAGCGAGGCGTGCTCTTTGGAGAACAGGCGCTCCACCTGATCCTCGTCCAAGCATTTCAGGCATTCCTTTACTTTCTGCCAAGAGGCGATAAACTTCGGGTCATCAATTGTCATTGTCATAGATAAACATCTTGGATTGCACGGCGTTGGATACGAGCAAGCCTCTTGTACTCCGACAGCCATTTGTAATCGACACCCTCGTCACTACAATACTTGCGCAGGCTACGACCTTTACGGTTCAGGTTAAAATCCTGCATTACCTTTTCAAAATACTCCTTTGTTTCCACTATTTTGACGTTTTAAAAAAACGGAGACAAAGGTAGCACTTCAATATGTTAAAACCTTACGCTGCAATGATGATATACTATGAGGTACTTTATTACGGGATCAGAACTGTTCAATGGAGAAGCCCTTCGGCATTGCCTCCGTCTGGTAATGGAAATAGAATCGCTCCAAATCTTCGCTGCTGTACATAAATCAATGTTTAAATTTTGGCAGCAAAGTTACAACTTTCAAAATTGAGCCCTAATTTGAGTGCTTACCTTTTACCAAACCGATTGTTTTATCGTTCTGTCACAATCACCTTAAACGTTTTGAAGATCAATTTTATATCATAAAAGAACGAATGGTTCTGCACATACTCCAAATACAGTTTTATCTTCTCCTGCATAATCACATGGATGTAATAGTCCTCAGGATCCTCCGCTTTCTCCATCAGCTCATTTTCATTACGAAACATGATACTTGCTGGATCTGTGATACCAGGGGTAACGTCCAACACATGCATCTGCTCAGGTGTCCAGTAATTCACATAATGACGCACCTCTGGGCGAGGACCCACCAAACTCATATCGCCAATGAACACGTTTATCAGCTGTGGCAGCTCGTCAAACTTATATTTGCGGATATAATACCCCGACCGAGTGACACGGGGGTCACGCCCACCAATTGTGACGAGCGACCCTTTGTCCGCCCCCACTCGCATAGACCGAAACTTGAATATTCTGAAATCCTTGTTGTTTCTACCCACACGCAACTGACGATAAAAAACAGGCCCCTTAGAGTCCAGTTTAATCCATATAGCAAGTATTAAAAAAAGAGGGCTCAGTACGATCAGACCAAGCCCAGAAGCAACGATATCAAATAATCTTTTCATATTTACAAAGAAGAAGGCCTGGAGGCAAAGCAACAGTCTCTTTGCCTCCAAGCCCTCAAATGAATATTACAAATGAGAAACAATATCGACGAAGTTCTCGATCACATACTCCAGATCCTCGTCCGTCATTTTTGTATTCAACGGCAACGTGATTTCGTTCTCAAACAAATGATAAGCATTCGGGAAATCCTTGATGTCAAAGCCCAACTTCTTGTAAGCCGTCATCATCGGCAATGGCTTATAGTGGACATTCGTGGCAATGCCCCGCTCCGCCATCTGCTCTATCACCCGGTTCACCTCCTCGCGCGTCTTACCCAGCAGGCGCACCAGATACAGATGCCCCGAAGAAGCATAGTCCGCACCATAGTGATGCAGCACCGCCACGTTCAACGACCGGAAAGCCTCATCGTAGCGCGCTATCATCTCGCGGCGACGCTCCAGCATCCCCTGGTAACGCTCCATCTGCACCAGACCCATAGCCGCCGCCACATCCGTCATGTTACACTTATACCACGTCCCGATGATGTCATACTCCCAGGCACCCACCTTCGTCTTCGCCAGCGCATCCTTGTTCTGACCGTGCAGACTCAGCAACTGCGCCTTGCGATACAAGTTCTCGTTCCACGTCTCGCCCGCAATCTCCGGCACACCGCTAAACGTGTTCTCCACCTGCTTGTCCAAGTCCTTCACCACCTGCTCGTTGCCAAAAGGCAGATGCCACGTCAGCGCACCACCCTCCGCCGTCGTGAAGTTCTTCACGGCATGAAAACTAAAGGAAGAGAAGTCAGCGATCGATCCCACCTTCTTTCCCTTGCGCATAGCACCGAAGGCATGGGCCGCATCACAACAGATTGCTATGCGCCCCAGCATCCGCTGCAGGTCCGTCTTCGGAGTAAACAGATCCCTCTTGCCCTCCACAATCGCAAACAGTCGGTCGTAGTCACACGGGATACCCGCCAGATCCACCGGGATAATCGCCTTCGTCCGCGGCGTGATAGCCCGCTCCACGGCCTCATAGTCCATCTCCAGGCAGTCCTTCTGCACATCCACAAAGACCAAGGTAGCCCCCACATGCGTCACCACCGACGCACTCGCCGTATAGGTATAAGCCGGGACGATCACCTCGTCACCCGCGCCAATCCCCAGCAGCCGCAGGGCCATTTCCCCACACGCCGTCTGTGATCCGAGGCAGACCGCCTTATCTACCCCTACAAACGCAGCCACTTCCTTTTCCAGTTTCTTCGTACGCGGTCCGGTGGTGATCCAACCAGACAGTATGGCGTCACGCACTTCCGCAGCCTCCGCCTCCGTCATGTCAGGCGGAGAGAAAGGCACATTACGCAATTTCATTGACATAATATATATTGATGATTAAAAATTCAGTTTTTCCACACACTCTTCTTGCCCCACTTCCAATTCACCCAAGAGCGAATTCTCAACAAGAACCCCATTAAGTGACTTTCTTTGCTATACACCACCTGATACTTCCAATGGTTCTTGAAGTATCGTTTTATCTTACTTGGCAAAGAATGTACATCCACAGATGTTGGATTTAAAACTTCTGCCAACATCCGTTCTTCTATATCCTTATATCTTTGCCAGTTAGGGAAACTATCTGAAGGAATACCAATATGGTCCATACAGATTCCATTCAAACAGCACAGGAATTTGAAATAACCACCTTCAATAGCTAATGCCTTAACCCTCTCCCAATCTATCTGATTATTATCAGAATTAAGATTCGCATTCTTCACCACCAAAGCATAGTCAACAATTTGCCTTAGATTAGCTCCACCATAAACAAAGTGTCCAGCAAAATGTAATGGTAGAAATACAACATTAAACATTGTAGAAGGCAACCAGCAACCTGTTTCCTCATCGAGATGAGAATTTGTATTAAGGTCTTTCTTTAAGTATTCTTCTACCTTCAATAGCGAGAAGTGCTCTTGCTCACAAATTATAGAAGCATGATTCTCAATATGAATACCATTAAAAATATATACGCTATGCTTCTCCTCGTTCTGTTTTACCTCTATACCCTTATCTTTTATCAACTCATCTGCATATTTACCTTTACCACAGAAATAAATATCCAAATCACCACATCCTCTATGTTTGGCAACAGGATAATATTTTGATATACCATAACCTTTCATTAGCACCATTCTCAAACAGTGTTTTGAGAAAAATGAAGATAGTTCTTTTATGGATATTTTTGTTTTTCATACACATTCTCCAAAGTCATCACATTGCCAATCCACTTTATCAATATATTCCGTGGAGGTAGTGCTTCATTAACCTTCAGACTATCAAAGCCATCTAAACATAATCCAAGAACAGATTGCTGTTTGGCTATTTTCATCAGCTTAAACCAATCGGTTTCTGATAAAGAAAAAAATAAAGCCGTATCTGTAAGGTTCGTGTGTATACTATTATGTAGGAGTGATAAAATTCGTTTTTGATCCATGATTGGAAACAGCTGCTTATTCTTGTTTCTTCACATACCACATCTTCTTCCATCCATTACCCACAACATTCATCAGTGTCCAGAACGTAGCCATCAATGGGTTCATCCCTTCTGCAACATGAAACAGTGGATAATGCGCCCAAATGCGTTTCCACAAAGGCTTGGGAGTGATGCTTACCTTGCGGCGGCGATACCTTGCCAGGTTCTCTTTCAGCAGATTGCAAGGAGCTTTTCTCACCACCTTTAGCCATAGAGCAGTGTCATTGTTCTTGCGTACATCCTTGATCTGCACCAATCCAATCCGCTCCCTGTCGTACATCACAGCCAGGCATCCAGGCCAGCAGCACATAAACATAGCCAACTTATTCACTTTCTTTATTCCCGACACATACACGCCCAAGTCCTTGCCGTCCTCACTCATCTCCGTATATTCATGATAAGAGAAGGCATAGTCATTCTCCACCATAAACTTCAGCTGATGTTCCAGTTTCTCTGGCAACCACAAATCATCCGAATCAAGAAAAGCAATCCATCTGCCCTTTGCCCTACGCAAAGCATTGTTTCGGGTTATTGCAGCCCCTGAGTTCTTAGGATTACATTCATACTTAATACGTTTGTCTGCCTCCATAAACGGCTTTACAACCTCCAACGTATTGTCCTTAGAGCAATCGTCTTGAATAAGAAGTTCCCAGTTTTGGTAAGTCTGACATTGAATACTCTTGATTGTTTCAGCTATAAAAGCAGCACACGCCCAAGTGGGAGTGATTATAGATACTAATCCGAAGTCTTGCATCATAAAAACCGTATAGGCCATTACCTATTGTTTTTCAAGGGGAAATCCTTTATGCTGAACTTCTCACCAAGCATTTTGTTGAATTCAGGAGTATAGAAGTCCATAAAGCCACCTTGCGAAGTGAAGGTCAATTCGCCAAAGTATATTTTTCCGTCTATGTTGTATAGATCAACACGAAGTTCTGGGAAACCCTTTGACAGTTTTTCCGCTATCTCCACCATTTTATCGAAGTTCTTAGGCTTAGGAATGATGTCTCCTCTTAGATAATCAGAATTGAATACAGAGAATTCAGGATGTGCATTCCAATCCATATCATAAGTCATCACATGGGCACTGTTGCCACCAGCACTACGGTCATTGCATATCCATGTGTAGTAGCACTTACCATTAAAGCACCACATCTTATAGTCAGTCAAAGATGTAGCACCCTTTTCTAATGGCAACACTTCTTCCGCAATCACACAAGGCTTCATATTCTTGTAATGAGGTTCTGCATGAAGCGCACCAATATTCTTGCGACTCAACCATTCCCCAATCATTTCTATATACTCAGCCTTCTTCTCTGGAGTGAGGTCAGCCTTGCGTATAATCTTGTTTGTACCCTTACCATCACCATTATTAGCCTTAATGATAAAAGTATCAGGGAGCACATCAAAATTTACATCCTCTTTCTTATACCAAGTGGCATAGAGCTTCACCAAAATGTCGCCCAAACCAATTTTCTCCACATAGTCACGCACCGTTCGCTTATCAGCCAATTCTGTCCATCTTGTTGTATCAGAATAAAGCTTCGCCCAGAGTATTTTCTCATTCAATGTCTGAGGATTCTTAAGGTTAAGCGACTCCTTAAACACATAGCGATAACGTATTTTCAACAAAGTCTCTGGAAAATGATTACCCATAAACTCTGTAAACTTAATCAAAGGCCAAAACATAATTCTGCCTGATTTACTTAAAGTTGGATGAAAGGCCATATTTTATTGTTTTAATTCTTATTTCAAAAACCTTCTTTTTATAAAATCTTTCAGTAGACTATTTCCCAATGTTGGATGTTTAATCATATTGTTGATAATATATCTGTGATTGGCTTTTCTGTAAGCAGCATAGTTCCTACTTATTTCCGCATGATACTGTTCTGAGTTATCTTCTTTCTTAAGAGCTTCGTTCAGGTAGTCAAATCGCCATTCTGCAGATATCTTCGATTCATCTACTACAACAGGTGTACAATCATTCTCGATATGTATATATTCTACAATTGGTTGTTTTGTTTCAAGGTCATACTTTACTATAGCACCTATTTTTGTAGGTTCCCAAGCCATCTCAAAAACAAAGTTTCCAAGTGAGTAGAATATGTATTTACCATTATACTCCTCATATCCTTGAAGCACATGAGGATGCATACCTATTATAAGATCAAAACCGATGTCAATCAACCAATGGGCAAACTTCTTTTGTGCAGACGAAGGACGGTTTATGTATTCATTACCCCAATGAATGTAGAGCACTTTTAATGCCTCCACTGGTAAAGACTTCAGTTCTTTTTCTATTTCCTTATATTCAGGATTATACCAATATAAAGGCTCATCCGTAAAGTCATCAATGCGAAGACACATACCTGTAAATGACACCGTTCTTCCTTGATGGTTCATCACAACAGATTTCTGTTTATTTGCACCGAAACATTTTGAACCATAACCGCATATAGCATCAAATGTCTGTTGGTAAGCCTCTTTGCCATGCTGCATTGCATGATTGTTGGCAAGACCATACACATCAAAGTGATTAAGCCTTTGCAAAACTTTTGGATGTACCCTAAACACCTCTCCCGCAAAGCCTGCATTATCAGTTACATTTGAGGCTACTCCCTCGAAATTGCCAACCCAAAGATCATTAGCGTATCTGTTAAGTTTACGGAAAGGGTCAAAACCATTAGCTATTCTGGTACCAATGCCAAAGCCAGCATTGAAATACCAGTCAGTTAGATTTATATCGCCAGTGAATACTAACATATACCTATTTTTTCTAACAGTTTATCAGACACGACATTTTTAATATCAAAATTCATGGCTGAATTTTGACACGTTTTACTCATCAGTTCAACAGACTTTGGATTATTTATCATCGTATCCATAGCATCAGCAAGAGCTTCTATTGTATTCTCTTTCAATATAACTCCAGTCTTACCATCTTCAATAATATCTGCATTAAGGCTCCAGTCTGTTGCAATTACAGGCAACCCTGACACAAATGCATCTATGATTATACCAGGAAAGCCTTCTCCATGCCAATATGTAGGAAACAGCATGGCGTCATATTTTGCCAGTATGTCATAGTTTCTTTGATTACGTAAATCCAAGAAACCTTTATATGAAATGTTGTTTATAATAGATATTTTATCCTTGAATTGTAACTCATACTCCGCCTCAAACGGACCATAAAAATCCACTGTAAAACTATCAGAGTATCTCTTGTTTAAGATTTTTACGGCATCTATAATTGTGTTGCATCCCTTCTCAGGAATTATACGGGAAAGGAACACAAAGTGCATCTTGTCATCTGTCTTGGCTTTTTTTTCTGGCAAATAATCAATACACTTGAAGTTCGGAACATAAATTGTGTTCTTAAATCCAACCCCCGACAAGGTTTCCTGCATTTTCTTACCTTCTGCCAAAAAAACATCTACTATTCTAAAAGGTTTTGCTTTTACTTTTCCTTCTTTTATCCATTCTGCAATACTACCTCAGATAATCCAATAAACAATGGAACGTTTTCTAGGAAATAGCGACATTATCTGCAACACTCTGTAGCTACTCATATTATTTGTAGCAATTATGTATTTTGCATTTGGATTAAACAATATGAAAAATACTAATTTAACAAGAACCAAAGGATTTTTCCTCCAATTCTCAGTATCAGCCGAAACCACATTGATTTTTTTCTTATGAAAGTAATTCATCAAATGGTAGTTCTTAGCCGATGCACCATTTTGTGGAACTTTTCCTCCTCCAGCTGGTCCAATAAAGATAACTTTTTGTTTATTCATTATTCTACAATATTATTCACATATTCTTCCGTTGCCCAATCCCTATGTTTTATTACGCAAGGATTGCCAAATACAACAGAATATGATGGTATGTCCACATTTACAAAACTATTTGGAGCTATCATCACATCATCACCAATAGTAACTTTTCCTACAATAACAGAATTAATTCCTATATAAACCCTATTACCAATTGTAGGATACCCTTTACGTTTTCCTCGGTTTGCTTGTCCTATAACTGCTCCTTTATGAATATTACAATTACAACCTATTTTAGCTCTACTATTGATGGTTATATTATAAGCATGACCTATATAAATCCCCCCGATTTGATTATTAGCTGTTATTTCCAGCCCTCTTCTATTTGCCCATATACGGAATAAGGCTTTATATAACAATCTCATTGGCGTAAAGGACACTACAGCCGCCTTACGATAGAGGAAATGGAAGATCCGAATGTACATCTCTGGCTTTCCTCCATATCGAGCAATGTCTGCATTATACAATTCTTTGAATTTACCCATTGGTTATAAACTTTCTATCAATTCAACATACGATTTCAAGAATGCTTCTTCTGTATTACGTTTCAAACAAAGCTGGCGATTGCGTTTACCCATTTCCTGTCTGTTTTCATACGATAAGCTCACCATCTTCTTTACAGCATTAGCAATGGCTTCAGGCTTCTTTGGATCAAACAAAAAGCCATTCACTCCTTCTTCAACAATATATGGATTCTCATATACATTGCTGCAGAGAATAGGCAATCCGCAAGACATTGCTTCTGCAACAACATTTGGATATCCTTCAATAAGGCTAGGAAGACAGAATATATCAGCCTTTCGATATTCCTCTTCAATTTTTTGGTTTGGCTCATGCAAAGTCATGTAATCTACAATATCAAGCTGTTGATACTCTTTCTCTATTTCTGTAAAATAAGTTGCATTATGCTTCTTATCTCCATACCAATCAAAATGTACATTGAGTCCCATATCCTTTACCATACGAACAACCTTTAGGTAAGTTAAGACATTTTTTGCCTGCGTGTAACGGGCTACGGTGACAACACGAAGCGTATTATCCTGCACAGGTGATTCAGAGGGTGTAAAGCGATCAACATCCACAAAGTTGATAATGGGATGCACCTTCTTACTAAGAAAAGGAAAGTTTCTAGAAATAAACTTAGCTTGACTATTGCTATTAGGAACAATTGCATCAGTCAAACGATATAGATTAAACAGAATCTTATCACCACACGTGATACCTGTATTATTACTTCGTTCTGATACTAGCAACTTTGCCTTAAAGAAAAGCCTTGCAAGGCACATTGTCTTATTCACTGATGGCAGGAAAGAAATAACCACATCAGGTTTATACTGCCTAACATAGTTAGCTATCTTAAATATTCGACTCTTTTTGTTCCAAAGGTCGGGTACAAATTGATAATCCACACCATTCTGACGAAGATATGGCTCATAGAACTGATTCTCAACATATGTTATCAATCTACAGGGAAACCCTGCCTTTGTTAGCATCGACGCCAACCCACATAATTGCCTCTCTGCCCCGCCAGAGCCAAGGTGTTCTGTTACCAACAATATTTTTTTCATTTTTTTATAAACATATCATCAGGAAGACTCAATAAAATCCTCTTTTTTTCTTCTACTGACATCCCATAAGTTTTAGTGTTATATTTAATATTTTTCTTTTTATATTCTTCTACAGTGCATATTACTCTTGCTGGGTTTCCACCCACAACGGCATGAGGTGGTACAGATTTTGTCACTATAGAACCCGCTGCAACCAAAGCTCCTTCACCTATTGTCACTCCTGGGAGTATATGACTACCAGAGCCTATGTAAGCCCAATCCTTTATGATTATCTTTCCAAAAGAATCAAAACCAGGAATTTCTTTTCTTATCACATTCCCCCCCCGTGAGTATGAAACCACACATCTTCTGTAACTTGTACATAATTACCTATAGTAATAAGATATGGTTCAGAAGACCACCTTCGAGTTGCTATCAGACAGTTCTTGCCAATAGTTACCCCAAGGTGACGCGCTTGATGAAGTGGGGATTTCAAAAAACGCCAATATAAAAAACTAAATACACTACCCATATTTAATTTCACTTCAAAATTGATTCTATCGTTTGTGTCCACTTCTCAATATTAGATTCTTCAGAAAACAAACTAACAGCCTTATCTCGTGAAGATTTTCCCATTGCAAGCATTGTTTCATTGTTTGACAACATCATTTCAAACAACGCTTTCTTTATACTTTCAGGATCATCCCAATCACAAAGACAGCCATTACTTTTGTCCACTATTATTGCATAATCAGACACTCGCGTCATTACAATCGGCTTTCCAAGCATCATGCCCTCACAGATAGCGTTTGGTAATCCTTCCGAAGAACTAAACAAAGCAACAACATCAGCCTCATTCATTCTATTTGCAATGTCAGTAGTTGCATCTTTAAGAATAAACACATGATGTAAATTGTTGTTTTCAATATCATTTTTCAGCTTTATATAATAAGGCAATGTGCCATTATTGCTCTGTCCATACCAAGTTATATCAAACATAGACAATTCTTTATCTGACATTAGTTTCAATGCTTCCAATAGTCCATAAGGATTTTTCACTTCACGATATGATGCGGGAACTATAAAATGTACCTTTCCATTCTGTCTAATCAAGTATTTTGAAGATATCTCAGGAAGATTTACAATGTTATATATTGTATCTAGTTGATTTGTGTACTGTGGAAAGTACTTAGCATACATTCTTTTTGCATTATCACTATTGCAGATTTTAATAGATGCAAAACGCTCAAACTTTGTATAAAGAAGTTCTCGCTTTGAAAGGAGCAAACTCTCTCGTGCATTTCTTAATCCTGTTATAGCTTTGTATTTTCCATGTGTCAACATTCCAACTATACAATTCACAAAATTGTTTTCAGTCAAAAACGAGACTCCAACCTCTACTTTTTCTTTCTTTACAATATTATTTAAAAAAAATATAAAATAAAGGATGTTAAATTTGGCTTTTTCAACAAGCCTTTTTCTAGGCATTACGACAACTCTAACTTTTGACTTATCAAGGTCTTCTCTAAAGAATCCATTTCCATCTTGTGTCACAAACAACACTTCAAACCCTCTTTCTGCCAATTGCTTCGCAACGATCACCATTTGGTGCTCAGCTCCGCCACAAGCCAAGCCTCCGAAAAATAAGACTTTCATTTTTTTATTGTATTTATCAGGTTTTCTACCATCCATCCACAAAAATCAAACCCTTTTCCTTCATGCCATTTCATATCAGAAGTCCAAAAACCTTCACACTGTAAATAACCTGCAGCAGTAAACCCATAACCAAGTTCTACAATTAGAGGATTATGATCTTTATCAAAAACGAAATCCATTCCAATACATTGAAGCTCAAGCCTACTACTAACATCAAATGCTATTTTTACACATTTTTCATCTATTTCTGCTTTTGCATAGATAATATTTCCACTTCCAGATGCCCTAAAATCATTCTCTCGCACCATACGTTTGATAGCAAATGCCTTATTGCCAATCACACAGACACGAATATCAAATTTATTGTTTGGAATGAATTCTTGGAAATAGGCATACCCCTTTTCTCTACCATGCATCTTTCTGAACGATTCTGACTTTAGATAAAAAGCTGCAATATCTTTAACAATGTAAAAAGATGACGCTTTACCTGCCTTGAATTTACGTATATCATCTGAAAGAAGATGTTGCAAATTTGCCTGTGAGAATCCTTTTCCAAAAGCTTTCTTCACATACTTAATAGCCTCCGATCGATTATGCGCTAACATTACATTATGACTACCAGCACCGCCACGTAATTTGAAGACTTTGGGGAAATCAGTTTTTTCCACCCAATGCATTGCCTCTTCCTTTGTATAAAGGACGTAAGACGGAACTATTGGAGCACCTATTGCTTCAAGCATATATTTCTGCCCTATTTTATCGTCAAAATGCCAACCTGTATTAAAATCAGGAAAAACTCTTATTCCTGACATTTGTAATGAGTATAGTAATTGTTTAGCAAATAGAACATCACGACTGTTAGCATGGTGATGATGCCACATAAAGGCGTCACACCCTCTAACCTGCTCAACAATGTTATTATCATAAGCATTGACTACTTTATAGTCAATATGATTTTTGCTGCAGTACTCGATCCACCTGTCACTGAAACTTCCGGGGCGATTGTGAATAGCTATTTTCATTTCAATACATCAATTAATTGATCACTTGACATAAACTCTACATCAGGATACTTCATTAATAAAGCCGACAAGAACTCATCAAGTAATTTTAGATTCTTTATTCGGTTGTTAATATCAATACCCCCTACATAGTTTATCCTATGAGAAGATATTACCGCTATGTGTTTATTCTTAAACACATTTCCGACCTCGTTTATCAACTTATCTGTTGAATAATTGGTCGTGGTAGCTGGTTCAAAAAAACAATTTCTTACTCCATATATGAGCCCATTGTTTTTTTCTCCAGCATATAAATACTTTTTTGATAAATTACAGGAAGAACGTCTTACGCGAACCCCTTGTATTAGTTCAACCCCATTATTGTACAACACATTCTCTATCTTGTCATTCCATGTATAACAAGGAGCTATAAACGAGCGAGAAGCATACCCCCAAATATTACGGAATATGGCAAGAGATTGAGCCACAACGTCACAAACATATTTTTGGCTTTCATCATCATGCGATTTCAGCGCAACCATATATTGATTGCCTTTTGCTGGATCAACTTTAGGAAAGATACCACACATGCCATAGCCAAACGCTGTCATTACATCCTTATCACCTTTACGCAACGCATTGAGCCAGTCAGTGACATTAAAATGCTCACGTCCATGACATTGTGGCATAAATATTCCTTGTTCAATGCCATCCTTGACCATTTGAATTACATTAGTACTCTGAGGAAATCTACTATATGTATTACAAACATCTTCATATATGTACTCAGTATAGCCTTTTTCTTTTATCTTGCGAAAATCAGGATTAGCCGAAAGGTAATTCAATGTAAGAACAGGATGCCTTCCATTTTTATCTTTATACTTTAAAAGCACATCAGAAAGAGCCTTTACATCTTCGTCCGTCTCCAAGCAGTCATAACGTTCATAAGGACGTTTATCCATAGCGTATCCTTCGGCCATGAGCGCATCGTACACATTACGTGAGGGAACACGAATAGAGCCCCAATCATCAGATTCTATAACGACAATACGTCGCATCACTTTTTTATCGCGCTGCTCATTTATAATAGAACAAGCCCTATTATAGACGCGACTACAAATACTTTTTACTCCCATGATTCTATACCCTCCTTCCAATAAGAAGTTTAATTATTCTTTTTATAATGGACATACGCCTCTTCTTGAACGGACCTTTATCATTTTTGTCGTATAACAAGAAAAAATTTGTACGTCTAAAATCTTTAATCCAATTTAAAAGTGACAATCGACGCTCAAAGATATGTATAAAATCAAATTCTTCACGCATAAAGTATATTGGTTTCTCTATGACTTTTTTATTCTCTTTTATGTCCCTACCGAGAAACGAATTCAGTAATATAACAGGCAAGTTTACACCTCCAACACTGGATACAGCTCCATTACCATCGTTTCTAAGATTTACCTCTAAGAAATAATCTTTGTCTTTACAATGCAAGAGCTCAATGCTAAACAAACCTGTATAGCCAAGTTCATACATTATTTTATAAATAGGCTTTAAATCAAAACTATATAAAGTCCAAGGAAGCATTACCGCAAAAGAACTAGACCCTCTCTTCACAGGATACTCACGAAGTTTTTTTATTATACCTGGCAAAACGAGCTCTTTGCCGCCATTCAATGAACAACCTACAATACTCAACTCGTATTCTTTATCTATATATTGCTGAATTTGTACAGCATTGCAACCTCCTGCTTTTATCGTCTTCAAAGCTTCAGTTAAGGCGTCCTTGTTTATGCATGTTATAATATCACTCTTATGCCCTTCTATAGATACTAGAGGTTTAGTCAAACAAGGGTAGGTAATATTTGTAAGTGTAGGGCGTTCCGTATTCGTTACAAAAGAAGTCGGGATTATAAATCCACATTTCTCCGCCAACTCTGTGATATGCCTTTTATCCATATAAAACACAATTCTCCCTGCTTCTGACTTTGCATTCTGCAAATGATAAAACGGCTTTAATTCGTCCAAGTGATTATCTACTATTTCCGCAGCTCCATCGCTGCAACAAATCAGCACATGTTTTTCCTGAATTGAACAATTATTGAGCAAGACGTCTAAACCTTCCTGCTGTGAGGCAACAATAAAGAGCCTGGTCACATATTTACATGTTTTAGATAAGCAGTTATTCTTATTTGCTCTAACTATCACATATATCTCCGCCTCATAATTGGCTTGTGCTATGCATCGAACAACGCCAATTGTATTATGATGGTCTCCACCAAAAACAAAAACCTTCATTTCTTGAAAACCTTTCCGTATAGATCTAAAATATAACACTTAAACCGTTCGTTATGTGACTCGCACAATAACAGATCACGAATTCTTGACAATTTATACTTAGTAAAAAAATTTGGTAACAGTTTACGCCTGTACAAAGCTTTCAAATATCTGTTATTATAAGGCAGAAACAACATATCATACCCCATGTCATTTTTTTTCATATATTCACACAAAGCATTTGACAAGGCCGTTTTATCGGCAATGACGGAATTTAGCTTTTTTATATTATCACTAAAATCATCAAGTTCCTTTAATTCCACAGTTGGATAATCACCACATTGAAAATATGGAATTAATTGAAATGAGATATCTTCATTATTGAAGGTCAAACTAACCATGTATCCAGTATTCCATTTTTCGTTCTGACAATTGAGTCTATCAAAACAAAAATTTCCCAAGCCATAAAAAATGAGCTTGCCATGGTAAGATTCATAACCGCTAAAACAATGTTGGTGATGATTTATAACCACATCAGCGCCTGCATCAATAAAGAAATGGTACCACTCCACCATTCTTAAAGTAGGCAGATCACAATGTTCGATGCCACCATGCACTATTACCATTACGTATTTTGCCGTTTTTTTTGCTTCATTAATAGCATAAAATTGTTGTATGGGATTTATAGGGTTGCATCCTGGGGTTTTCTCGGTTGCTATTGAATATTCATGTTCACAACAATTGATGAAAGCGTAAACATCTCCGTCAATTACCTTAAATAAAGTCTTTGAAGCTTCAAAAATATTTAGCCCCGCACCAACATAATCTATCTTCTTTTCTAAACATGTGTTGAGAGTATCTAGAACTCCGCCTGTTCCTTGGTCCAAGAAATGGTTGTTAGCCAAGGTAACACAATTAAAACCTACATAAGACAATGCATCCAATGTTTTTGGGGGAGCATAAAGGTTTGGACCATTTTTTATTATTGGCGTTTTCTCACCTAAAACAATTGGGGCCTCTAAATTGACTACAGAAAAATCTGCCGCCTCCAAAACATGCTTAATGTCACTAAATATATAGGAATAATCTTCCTCCTCAATATACTTTAGTACTCTACATTGTGGTGCAAAATCACCTGCTATAATTATATGACTCATTTTTTTATTATTATTCTATCATTCAAACCCTGCGCCCAGATATAACTTAACAACATACAAGCAGAAAAAGGCATATCGCTAAAAGACATGGAAAAAAAACTTCGTACAAAAGTAAACACCAAACAAGCACCAGCTATTGAGTATAAAATACTCTGTTTTTTGATTCTTTTGAAGAATGTAAAAAAAGCACTCCAATATATTACATATAAAACGGCTCCACACAAGCCACAGTCTATTAATAGTTCCAACCAATCATTATGTGCTTTATAATGAAGAATATTTTCTGTGTGATAAGCACCCTCTCCAAAAAAGAACTGCAATGCATTGTCATTGGTTATATAATGATTCCAATAAGTGCTATATATTCTATCACGACCACTGGACTGCCCTTCAGTTGTATCTTCCAATCGTTTCTGAAAGTAGTCACTCGTATCATAAAGGTTTTCCACAAAATGGACAGAAACGAAAACAAATAATAATAGTATTAAGAGTAGGAAAAAACGTTGTTTAGTAGAAGCATTTTTCATCGTTCGAACGACAAACCAAACAAGCAGTAAGGAGCTTATTAAAACAGCCCCTCTTTTCATTCCAGATAGCACAAACCCCAAAATACAAGCTATCAACAAGTATTGAAAGATTGGTTTTTTGTTGAAGAAAAAAACAAAAGGAAGTAAAGCTACAAAATAATATGTCGTGTTATTTGTTATCTCATCATATGGACTATTCAACTCTAAAAGCATTAAAGCTTTTTGTTCAAAAGCAAAATATTCCATAATTGCAACGATGAAAAATGCAAAAAAACAAATTTTCAGTTTATACTCTGTTAGATACCCTTGTTTAGTAAATACGTAAAAAGGGAAAATTGGTCCTAAAGAAGAAAACAACATCATCAGAAATGATTTTGGATCTTGTCCTACAGCATCATTATACAACAACAATCCTACACCATATACGCATAAAAACAAGAAGAAATAAAGCATTACCTTCATCACTCCCGTCGTTCTATAATTTAGAATTACTTCTTTGACATAATACATTGTCATCAATGTGAATGGAATATAAAATACCATTGACAACAAACTACTATCAAAATAAATATTTTGAATGTATCCACATAGCCACAAAATGACATACAAATTACATGGATTTGTGATCTTCTTCAACATAACTAAACTACTTAAAATCAACGTCGAAACAATTTACTCTTTAAACCTTTAATGATGACACGCTCTTGTGGGAACAAATATAATACGCAAACATACATGCATGCCGACAGAATGATCCATAACACCGAACATACCATACTCCTGTTAATTCCTAGTAAGAAAGCGGCTACTAGACACATTGAAACACAAGCTAAAAACTCTGGAATTAAATTCTTTAGCATAGATGTAAAAGACAATTTGATTGTCCAATACGCAAAAAGCGAACAAACAGCTACTAGCTGCAATCTCACAAACGCCCTTGTATAAAACAACACAGAAAAACCATATCCAATGGAAATGTAAACTGCCGGAATAAGAACTACAAGATGTAATACTTGCACTGTAACTGAGATTCTCGGTTTGCCTATAGCTGGAAAAATATTACTGCATATCCTCTGAAATACTACCGTAATAACTTCCATAAGTCCCCAAATACCAATGAAGGGCACCGCTTCCTGCCACTGACTTCCCAAAAGTATATCTGTAATCAATTGACTAAACATTAAAATACAAAAGCCAATAGGAAGCAATAGGATTCCCAAGTATTTTTGTATCTTAAGAAGAATCTCGCGCATTGCAGCATAATCGTGTTGGGTTCTTGATAATGCAGGCATAATTACAGGCAATATGGCAGAAGTTATCACGGATGTAAACTGAGTGACGGTCGTCATTGATGTCTTGTAAATACCCAAATAATATGCGCTTAGCATACAACCTATAAAGAAGATCTCAATATAATTAGTCGCCCAAATTAGAATAGCATCAAACATTGACCATACACTAAAAGAAAGCATATCTTTTAGTCTGGCAAAACTATAATAAAACCTAGGCTTCCATGGTGATTGTAGGGTCAATATAATTGCATTGGACAGATTCACAGCAATTGTTCCGAAAACCAACGCCCAATAAGAGCGGAGCCATAGGGCAAGAGGTATTGTTATAAACAGGGGTATAGCAACAGCTACTAAACGACGATAAAACAGAGATTTAAAGTCAAGGGATCTTTTGAATACCGCCATCTGAATACTTGAAAAAGCTTCAAGTGGAATGGATGCACAAGCAACAACAAGAACAATACCAAGTCCTGGATTTCCGACCAAAGTCGCCAGCGGCTCCGCGAATATAGCAATCAGCCCCCAGAGCAACAAACTCATGATAAGATTAGACCAAAAAGCTACATTGATAGACTTGTCTTTGTCCTCGTCACTTTCAAACTCATGTTGTATAATATAGCGTTGAAAGCCAGCATCTGTAAAAATTTCGGCAAATGCAATAATCATAGTCAGCGTAGTGACCACACCAAAAGCCTCTGGAGTCAATACGCGCGCCAGGACCATGGTCGTTATAGGACCAACCAGTTTCCCTATGATTTCGGCATATGCAGACCATTTTGTAGCTTTCGCCACCTTGTTGCTTAATTCCGACATATTTTATAATATTTTTCTTCCTATTCGTGTCTTAACTGTCAACTTCGCAAGAACTAATGACGCTAAAACTGTAATCACACATCCTATCCAAGGCAATAAATAAGTTCCCGTCCACTGAGGCAACGGGGTTGAATAATAAATGAATTTAAGCACAAATTGCTGATAGATATATATTCCAAAGCATATCGAGTTAATGGAAAGCAACCATTGTGGGCATTGCCATGTTTTTTTATTTTTTACCACATAGTTAGATATGGCGTAAAGCATTATTAACCCTATACTGCTATAAGCTATTGTACACATTTTCATTCCTAGAACACGAATTAATTTTCCTATTAGTGATGTCATCTCCCACTCTGACAAAGTCTGTTTTCCCTGCGAAAACGCAATATACGAGACGGCATACAGTACTGCCAGCACTATAATGCTCGTCAAATTTAACTTTGTTATTATCCTTTCTCTTCTCGGATATAAATACATTCCTAAATAGAAAAACAGGATATAATAGCAAGCATTATTTATACGAAAAACTAATACAGGTAGCAATCCGGAGAATAAAGACACAATAAAACAAAGAAGCAATTTGAGATTATCATGTCCTTTCACTTTGTTTATACAATAAGCCATTATAAAACAACAAAATAACATAGGTAAAAACCACAGATGCCCAGCCCCATTAAGTATTTCAAGAATTACCCCCCCGAAAGGAAATTAATACTATTGAAACATGCAATATATGCCACGCTAAAGAGGATACCAGGTACAACTAGTCGTTGCAGTTTCCTTATTATAAAGGATAAAAAAGGGCTTTGCTTTCTTTGTTGCTGCATACCGAAAAGATAGCCCGAGATAAAAACGAAAGTTTCAAGCATAAAACTATAGGCCACATGAGATATTTCATCATAAGCCCTTACTTCATGAATACCATCAGGCAACGGCCATGCGCCTCCCGTATACATGGTAAACGAATGTGTTACTATTAACAAAAAGATAATGATAGGACGCATAATCATTACGTCCTTCAATACTAGTCGATTAGAAATCATTTTATTCTTATCCATGTAGCCGTTGGTGGTATCGAACCACATTTCTAAAAACTACCTGTACAACGGCTTACCTTAAAATATTAGAGACGGGCATCTATGATTTCACGAGGCAATGTACACTTCACGTCAAAGATGACATGCTCGTCCTTAAGAAGAGCAGGAACATCAAGTCCCTCAAACTTCTTATGAGCCACGGCTGCAATAGCTGCGTCAAACTTCATCTTTGGCAATTCGTTTACGACATCAATACCATACTCTCGCTTGGCGATTGCTGGATTTGCCCACGGATCATAGACCGTTACATTACAATTGTAGTCCCTCAAAGCCTTATAGATGTCAATGACCTTGGTATTGCGGACATCAGGACAGTTCTCCTTGAAGGTGAAACCAAGTATGATGATTTCAGAGTTAAGCACCTGAATTCCTTTCTTGAGCATGTGCTTCACGGTCTCGGTTGCTACATACTCACCCATACCGTCATTCATGCGACGACCAGCAAGGATGATTTCGGGATTATGACCATGACGTTGGGCGCACTGTGCCAAGTAGTAAGGATCTACGCCGATACAGTGACCACCTACCAAACCAGGGCGGAACGGCAGGAAATTCCACTTGGTACCTGCAGCCTCCAAAACGTCAAGCGTGTCTATTCCCATCTTGGTAAAAATGTGAGAGAGTTCATTGACAAAGGCAATGTTGATATCGCGCTGAGAGTTCTCTATCACCTTTGCGGCCTCAGCCACTTTGATGGTAGGGGCAAGATGGGTGCCTGCAGTGATAACGGAGGAATAAACCTCATTGACATACTTTCCTATTTCGGGAGTAGATCCAGAAGTCACCTTCTTGATATGCTCTACCGTATGCTGCTTGTCGCCCGGATTGATACGCTCGGGGGAGTAGCCTGCAAAGAAGTCTTCGTTCATTTTCATGCCGCTAACCTTCTCCACCACAGGAATACATTCGTCCTCAGTCACTCCAGGATAAACCGTTGACTCATATACCACCACATCACCTTTGGAAATCACTTTGCCCACCGTAGTAGAGGCTCCATAAAGAGGAGTCAGGTCGGGATTGTTGTTCTGATCCACAGGCGTGGGAACAGCAACGACATAGAAGTTGCAATCACGAATAGCCTCTATATCGGAGGTACACACCAAGCCGTGATGATTGATGGCATCCTGCAACAACTCGTCACTCACTTCCAGCGTCGCATCATGACCTGCCATCAAGGCCTCGCAACGCTTAGCATTCATATCAAAACCTACTGTCTTGTATTTCGTAGAAAACAGACGGGCAAGCGGAAGACCGACATAACCAAGGCCTATTACACAAATCTTTGTTTCTTTCATCTTTGTTTATTTTTTAGATAGTGATTACAAGTTCTTTTTATACCAGTCAATAGCAGCAGCAATACCACGTTGGAAGCTCCATTCAGGATCATAACCCAACAGCTCCTTTGCCTTGCTGATATCGGCATTGGAGTGCTTGATGTCACCTGCACGGTCAGGACCAAACTCGGGTTCTACGTCCACACCAAGAGCCTTGGTCAATCCATAGTAGATATCTATCAAATATTCACGGCCTCCGTATGCAATATTGAAGGCTTGTCCAGCTGCCTCATGGGGGGCAAGGCATGCTTTGAGGTTGGCTTCTATCACATTTTCAATATAGGTGAAGTCTCTTGATTGTTTACCGTCGCCATTGATGCGGCATTTCTGTCCATGGAGCAGTTGCTTGATGAACTTGGGTATCACAGCTGCGTATGCACCGTCTGGATCCTGCCGACGGCCGAACACATTGAAATAGCGCATTCCGTAAGTGTCAAGTCCATAATGCCGCGTGTATTGCTTTGCCCATTCCTCGTCACACCGTTTGCTCACCGCATACGGGGAAAGCAGATTGCCCTCAACTCCTTCTTTCTTCGGGAGATTGGGCTCGTCGCCATATACGGAGCTTGATGATGCATAGACAAACTTCTTCACGCCTTTCTGGCGAGCCGCCTCCAGCATGTTCAATGTTCCTTGGATGTTGTTGAGAGAATAGAACAAGGGCATCTCTATGGAGCGGGGCACGGATCCCCAAGCCGCCTGGTTAAGGACATAATCGACTCCTTCGCATGCCTTCATACAAGTGTCGAGGTCCTTGATGTCGCCCTTGATAAACTCGTAATTAGGGTTGTCAAGAAACATATCCACATTCTTCTGTTTTCCTGTTGACAGGTCATCAAGTGCCCGCACTCGATAGCCCATATCAAGAATTGCTTCACAAAGGTTACTGCCGACAAAGCCAGCAGCACCAGTTACAAGGAATAATGATTCCTTTGGAAATTTCAAGTGCTTGTATGCCATATTTTATAATAAGTAAGCTATTATTTATTCTTAAAGTAAGCAATCGGTTCTGATGCGTTAAAGCATACGGCGAGAATCGCTTATATTCTAAATCTCGCCACACCCATTACTGCATCATCTTTGTGTTCTTGCAACTCATGGTAAAATGGATGTCGAATTGTCCCCGTCGGGTAATCCTTTCACCTGATTGAGTTCGTTGTGCATGGCTTCCAAACGGGCATTGAACTTAGAAGTAAGTTCCTCCCGCTCACAAGTGTACGCTTTTTCCAGCTCTTGTTCACGAGCCTCAAATTCGGAACGAACCTCAGCGACTATTGACTGGCGAAGGGATTCCGAAATATTTACACCTCCGTCTCCTGTCATAAAAGCCATGAGCTTTTGCATCATGTCATTTATCTGGTCTATCTTTTCACACAGCTGTTTGTTCAGGCTTGAAGCCAAAGCCTCCAGCTCCTCTACTCGCTTTTCACGGACACGAAGTTCCTTGCGAAGCTGCCTGTTTTCGGCTGCCCAATCATGCACTTGCGCACTAATCGCTTGTGTGGACTTGTTTTCAGGCTTCATTATGGCTGGGACATAAATATCGTGGTATGCTTCTAATAGATCAAATCCTTACGAAGTAAGGGGTAGGGCTGGCGGAGAAGCTGTCAAGGGGACACATTAATCACCGTTAATCCAGCTTTAATCGTTCATTAATGCTTTGCTAGCCATCAGTCTGATGTCAATCCTTTTTGGGTTGGGAGGAGGAAAGGAATTGCTGGTAGGCTTCACGGGCATTGGGGGCCACGATATGATTGCCACCGAAGAAGTTGATGATGATCTGTGGTTCCTTGTTCTGCCTAAGTTTGTCGAAGACGGCCTGGGCGATGCGATCTTCCAAAACGGCATCAGATGGCTTCGCCTGTGGTTTCTCCGACTGCTCCGCCTTGGAAGACGGGGCTTCCTGCTCTTTAGCAGAGGCTTCGGTTGATGCCGAGGCGCGAGAGTCAAAAAACAGGTCAAAAGGACTCCAGTGACGTCGTTCAGATAATTTGCATTGCTTATAGCCAAAGTATGCTGCAGCGGCTATTTGGGCTATCATTATCTCTATTCCGATCATGACGATTAATGTTTGGGGTGAGACTTACGGCGAGCTATTAAAGCATCATTGATGCGGGCGCGAATGTTGTTCACGCTTCTACCAGAAGTGATGTTGGTGGCGAAGGGCAACAGGAGCTGGATGAAGCTACTCCTTACGACTATTTCCTCGGTGAGTTTGGTCTCTTGATCGAGCATAGAGACGACAACCAAGGCAAGCTCTGTGGCGTTGTTGCAGTCACGAATCTGAGCGAGGAAGGCCGGGAGGCATTCTTCGCCAATATAGAGGGCGAGTTTCCTGGCCTCAGGGGAATCGGCATCGGAAGAACTGTCTTCAGCGGCTTCCTGCTTGCTGAGTATTTGCTCGGCAAACTGGTCGCCATAGAAGTTTTGTACGGCCTTTGTGGCGTTGGGCAGAACCTGGACGATACTGTCGTGGATGCTAATTTTTACGTCGTTCATAATGCGGTTTTGGTTATTTATGAGAAAATGGGTAAATGAATTGCGAACGGATTATGAATGGATTGTAAACAGATTGCAAACGGATTGTAAACGGTTATGAATGGATTTGCATTCGGTTGCGCCTTTACATACCTTTGCAAACGATGTTAGTAACGCAGCTGACAAAGAGAATCATTATCAACTTCAAAAACTTTCAAAGCAATGAAACAAAATCGCAGTCCCACCAAGTCCGCAGAACGGCGGCAAAACAATTCGATTACGTATCGGTCTCGTATCGTTTCCGTATCGATCTCGTATCAATCCCGTATCGTTCTCGTATCGTCCTCCTATCGTTCTCCTATCGTTCTCGCTTCCGGAAGCGGAAACAATACGGAAA
>ENA-OOQG01000083-OOQG01000083.1-human-gut-metagenome-genome-assembly--contig:-NODE-83-length-35530-cov-2.317745_pt1 | contig 35530 bp, 35 predicted proteins | sample MGYA00241085_ERZ501155 | MGnify/ENA primary metagenome ERZ501155 (study PRJEB25962, sample SAMEA2042438) | human gut metagenome | biome: human gut; feature: human-associated habitat; material: faeces...
TATGGGACTGGCTGGTACCATTGCAGGTACCGTCTTTATGCTTGGTTTGGAAAATCAGTTATATGATATGATGTAGTAAAATACTAGGAGAAATGGATATGAAAAATAACCTTGAACTTATTTTATTAGTAGGTAACTGGGTAGTTGTTGCAATACAGGCATTTACTATATTTTTATATGGAAATAGTATAGGTTTATTTATTATTATGTTGCTTGCATTAATAGTACAAGTACTTGGTGTTTATGATAATAGAAAGAAATAATTAATATATTGACTTACAAAATGTGTATTAAAAGAATAGTAAACAGGCGTGGAGCTAGTCTCTCTACGCCTGTTTAAATGCGTGCCTTATTCACTTACCACAACCTTACAATCCTTCTTAAAGCAAGCAATTCCATACTTGATGAAATTGCGCATGCCATCCTGCTTAAGCTTATCCACATATGATTTTTCTTCAATCTGTTTCAGTGCCTCACTGCAGGCTGCGTCCATATCGCCGTTTTCGGCATATTTAAGCTCTATCACGATGCCGGTTCGGTTGTTTGGAACTTCAACGAGGATATCGCTGTAGCCTGTGCCCGATTCGGTGTTTGATTTGATGAGCCAGCTTGCTTTGTAGCCCAGCAGACCGAGCAGGATTCCGTGGTAGAAATTTTCTTTTTTATCTTTGGCAACTGCGGTATCCCTTATGCTTATTGTATTCCAGAGATAATCGCCAAAAAGCTCTTCTATTTTTTCAGTATCCTTCTCCACAAATGCATTGCAGAATTGTTCAAGTGTCTTTCCGTCATTTGCGGTTGTATCACTGAACCATTCGCGGATTTTTTTGATGAAAAGGTTTTTTATCTCACGGTTTGGTATTGATAAACGTACCTTGCCATCGTCAGTCACGCCCTGCTTGGTCAGGTAACCGGTGGTGAAGAGCACACTCCACAGGTTTGCGATGCTTTTGTCGATTTCATCATAGGTCAGCTCCTGGGATATTTCTTTCTCAATGTATTCGCCTGCTATCAGACGCTCAATCTCATCCTTGGTCTGGACATCGGCCTTGTCAATGAAGCTTCTGACCAGAGCATTTCCGCTTGAATTTGACCAGAAGTCCTGCGGCTTTGCAGTAGGATCTGCACACAGGCTCTTGCAATATCTTATTACATCCCACGGGCAGTAGATATCGGTGTTGCCGAAATGATAGCCGTCGTACCATTCCCTTATATCTGCATAATGCTCTGAAAGATTAAAATACTTAAGTATTTCCTGAACTTCTTTATCTGTAAAGCCAAAGCACTCGTCATACATTGAATCCATGATTGAAACGACTTCAAAGTTGTTTAATCCTGTAAATATGCTTTCCTTCGATATGCGAAGACAGCCTGTCAAAATAGCAAACTGTAAGTAATCGTTGGTCTTTAGTGCCTGTCCGAACAAGCCTCGTATGAGAGAGACCATCTCATGGTAGTAGCCGTTCTGGTATGCCTTGTCGAGTGGCACATCGTATTCATCTATCAGGATGACTACCTTTTGGCCGTAATGCTTATATAAAAGCTGGGAAAGAAGCTTTAATGAAGCGGTAAATGTATCCTTGTCAAAAATAAACTTTCCCTTTTCTATATGAAGTAATCCTTTGAACTGTTCTTTTTCCAAAACTGTCAATTTATCACTTTCTGCCAAAAAGGAGAATTTGCTGATTTCATTTCCTATAATTCTGGAGAATACCTGAAATGCCTCATCATATGATAAACCCTCGACATCCTTAAGTGAAATAAATATCACAGGATATTTGCCCATATGCTCATCACAAAGAGATTTATTTTGTGAAATATATAATCCGTCAAACAGTGATTTGTCCGTGCCAATCTCGAAAAATGAGCGCAGCATGTTCATGCCAAGAGTCTTTCCAAAGCGCCTTGGACGGGTGAACAGCGTTACTTTACTCCAATTGTTTAAAGTCTGCTCGATAAGCATAGTTTTGTCTATATAATAAAATCCAGACCTTCGTATATCTTCAAAATTTTCGATTCCAACAGGCAGTTTTAATATTTCCATGTGAGCCTCCCCGGTTAAAATATGTTCGATACATTCACATATAGTATAACTGATTTTTAGAGGAATTACAATTTCTATTGACTATTTAAAACTGACCCTAAAATGAAAGTAATGTTGCCTAATACTTGAACAATATCATGGGGTTGTCTATAATGTAGTAAAAAGAAAATGGAGTTTTAATAAATGAAACGATTTACAGCAATATTACTTACAGGCATGATGATATTTACCCTCGCATCATGCGGCAAAAAAGCACAGGATACACCAACAGAGCCTGCAACAGAGACACAGGCTGCAGAGAAGGTCGAGATGCCTACGGAAACGGAAGCCGTGACAGAGGTGGTAACAGAGGCTGCAAAAGATACGCAGCAGACAGAAGCACAGCAGGAAGAACAGACTGCCGAACAGCAGGACGAGGAGCAGAACAATTCAGGTGAAAATAATTCCTCTTATCAGTATGTAGAAAGAGCATCCTATGAGAATGGAGAATCAGTGTCACTAAATCCTTCATGGCAGTATGCAGAACATTCAGCGATAAATTCAGGCTGTGCGGTCATGTACAAGGCTACAGCAAACCGTAAAAACATAGTAGTAGGTGTCAATGCCGGACACGGTACAAGCGGAGGAACTTCGGTGAAGACTCTTTGTCACCCGGATGGTTCGGCAAAGACCACGGGTGGTACAACAGGCGCAGGTGCAACAAAAGCAGTAGCAGTTTCAGGTGGTATGTCCTTTAATGACGGTACACCGGAGAGCTCTGTCACACTCCGTATGGCGCAGATATTAAAGGACAAGCTGCTTGCGGCAGGCTATGATGTGCTTATGGTAAGAGACGGAAGTGATGTACAGCTTGACAATGTGGCGCGTACTGTCATCTGCAATAATGCGGCAGACTGTCATATTGCTCTGCACTGGGATGGCGACGGACTAAGCTACGATAAGGGCTGCTTTTACATATCAGTGCCGGGAGGCATAAAGGGTATGGAGCCGGTTGCATCACACTGGCAGCAGCATGATGCACTTGGGGCAAGCCTGATAGAAGGACTGCGCGCTCATGGAGCAAAGATAAACGGTAATGGCTCAATGGCGATAGACCTGACACAGACCTCATACAGCACGGTACCATCAGTGGATGTAGAGCTTGGCAACGCATGCTCTGACCACAGCGATGCCACACTTGAAAATCTGGCAGACGGACTGGTGCAGGGAGTCGAGGGATATTTCTAGAATATAAAAAGTTACTGTTGTTTTTTTGGTGTGTATTGGCACTAAACTAAAGTTTGCAAAAACAACTGAATAGCGGATTCAAATGAATAGGACGCATAGTGAGATAAATGCGTCCGGCATGATTTTGTCAGTATAGAGGTGTTATTATAGAAGTGGTACAATGGATAGAGAAAGGGAATATTATGACAGACAACAAATCCGGGGAGATACTCATAATAGAGGATGACAAGGACATTAATGATCTGCTTGCGACAGCGCTTTCAAAAGCCGGATATAGGACAAGGCAGGCATGGTCAGGCACAGAGGGAGAGCTTTTACTTAAGCTGGACATGGAAGCCTATGCGCTTGTGCTATTGGATCTGATGCTTCCGGGGCTTTCAGGGGAGAAGCTTCTGGCACGGATACGGCAGATGGATGCGTCACTTCCGGTGATAATACTTACGGCAAAGGATGAGCTGGATGAGAAAATCAATCTGCTCGTGGCAGGCGCTGATGATTACATCACAAAGCCGTTTGAGATAAAGGAGGTCGTTGCCAGAGTGGCTGTGCAGCTTCGTCATGCGGTGGCAGATGTGCCTTCAAAGTCGGGCCAGGCAGGGGAAAACCAGACAAAAGCAGAAAATGAGACCGGGCAGGGAGATACTGCAAATACATACATAGCGGGTCCTGCTAAAATAGAGCACAGACAGCTTGTGCTCGATCGGATTTCAAGACAGCTTTATGTAGCTGATGATGCTGTTGACGGCATCACAAAGCAGGAGTTTGCCATACTCGAGCTTCTCATGGCGCATCCCAGACAGGTGTTTGCCAAGGAGGACATATTTGAATATGCCTGGGATGAGCCGTATATTGGCGAGACAAAGACTCTTGATGTGCACATCAGCAATATCAGAAAGAAGATAAAAAAGCTGACCGATGACGAGTACATAGAGACAGTGTGGGGCATCGGTTACAAAATGAAAGAGTAAAGGTAAACAAGCTTTACTCTTTTTTTACTTTTTGTTAGCGATGTATTAGGATTTTACATTTATATTATGATTAAAGGGTTGCTAAGGAAAAAAGAAAAGGAGATTTGATTGTGAGTGAAATATTATTGCAGACAAAGGCACTGACCAAGCAGTATGGGCACCAGAAGGCAGTTGACAATGTGGATATCCACATCAAAAAGGGTGCAATCTATGGATTTATCGGCAGAAACGGTGCCGGCAAGACTACCTGTATGAGAATGATCGGTGGTCTGGCAAAGCCGACAAGCGGAGAGATATCCATGTTTGGATACGCTGGAAAGGATTTGTCAAAGGTACGCTCAAGAGTGGGCTGCCTGATTGAGGCACCGGGTGTATATCCAAACATGACGGCGAAGGAAAATATCGAGATGAAGTGCCGTCTCTTCGGCATCAGTAAAAAGGGATATGCAGAGGGCATACTGGATAGGGTAGGTCTGTTAAATGTGGGAAAGAAAAAGACAAAGAATTTTTCACTTGGTATGAAGCAAAGGCTTGGAATCGGCATGGCGCTGGTTGGAGAGCCTGACCTTTTAGTGCTTGATGAGCCTATCAACGGACTTGATCCACAGGGAATTGCAGAGGTGCGTGATACGATTCAGAATCTGTGTGCACAGCAGGATATGACTGTGTTTATTTCAAGCCATATATTGGAGGAGCTTTCAAAGCTTGCCACAGATTACGGCATTATAAATAATGGAGCCCTGCTTCAGGAAATTACCAGAGAGGAGCTGCTTTCCAAGTGCAGTGAGAAGATTACACTGACAGTGGACAATCCAAATAAAGCAGTGCCTGTGCTCGATAAGATGGGCTTTGTACACTACATGATAGTGGACAAAAATCATATAGATGTCTATGAGCGCCTGAATGATAGCGCCGCCTTAAATACAGCGCTGGTCACAGCAGGAGTTTCGGTGGCACAGCTAGCGGTCACAGGAATGGAGCTTGAGACATATTTCCTTAGTATCACAGGAGGTGCGACAAATGTTTAATGCGGTAAGAATGGATATTTACAGACTGATACATACAAAGTCAGCTTATGTTATACTTGTAATAGCTATGGCACTCGCAATAGCTATGAGCGGTATGACCGCTCTTGTCAGAAGCATGGCGACAGAGAGCATCGTGGAAACAACTGATGATGTCACTATGGTAAGTGAGTCAGACAGTGAGATAGCAGATGAATACGATACAGCATCAGCGGAATCGTTAAATGGACCAACGGCAACAGTCGGGCTTGAAATGGATGAATCCGACATGTCAGATGAGGTACCGACCATAGCAGATATGGTTGAAAGCGATATAGCGGGTCTTGACCTGGCACTTTTACTTGCAATATTTACGGTGCTCTTCTCAACAGCAGACCTAAACAGCGGCTATATAAAGAGCGTAGGCGGACAGGTGAAGTGCCGTGGAGTGCTGCTGTTTTCAAAGATGATAGCGCTTTCGGTATTTACACTTGTGGCTATGGCACTTGATGTGATCGTCCAGTGTATCGCGACTCCGCTGTTTTTACATGGAGCAGAATTCGGAGATGCAGCAGACTTATTTAAGTTGCTTGGCAGCCAGTATGTGGTCACACTTTTATTTGTATATTTTGTCATGGCAATGGCAATCATTATAAAAAACAATGTAATCAGCATGATTATCGCTGTGTGCATGTGTACAGGTATCTTTACACTGATTTTCAGTGGAATCAATATACTTATTGAAAAAATCGGAGTAAAGAACTTTGATATAAATGATTACCTTATTGTTAATCAGATTTCTAAGCTTGATCTGAGTGCGTCTGCAAAGACCTTAGGCGGTGCATTTGCGGTAGCCGCTGTGTGGGCAGTGGTGTCACTGATTGCAGTGTACGGTGTATTTAAACGCAGGGATATATAATGTGTTTTGAATGAGGAATAAAACATGATTTGGAAAATACTGACTGTAATACTTGCAGTTTCGGTAGCTGTCTTAATAGCTGTGCTCGTAAAAATAAGGGCACAGCTTCGTGACATTAATGAACAGCTTGATTTTTTATGCGAAAAGGATACAAATATGCTCCTTTTAACCGATACCAACATGGCTGATATCGGAAGACTTAAGGAGCGCATAAACAGATTTTTAGAGCAATGGCACAGGCAGCGTGAGGCGGCGGCAAAAAAGGAGCAGATGATATCTGACACGTACACAAACCTGTCGCACGATATCCGCACTCCGCTTACCTCGCTGGATGGCTATTTTCAGCTGCTTAGGGATGAGACTGACAAGAGTGCGCAGGAGCATTATATAGATATCATCCAGGAGCGCATCACAAGCCTTAAGGATATGCTCGAGGAGCTTTTTATGTTCACAAAGATTAAAAATGACAGCTTCAAGCTAGAGCTGTCTAATTGCTGTGTCAGCAGACTTTTAAAGCAGACAGTGTTTTCGTATTATGAGGAGTGGAAAAAGCAGGGCATTGAGCCGTCACTTGATATATGTGAGGACACGATATTTATCACTGCAAATGTGCAGGCGCTCAGGCGGGTGTTTCAGAATGTGATAAAAAATGCACTGGTGCATGGGCAGAAGAGCATCTGCATACAGATGAAGCAACAGGATTCGTGCAATTGCAGGGCTTCAGATGACGAGCGTACTTCAAAAAATAGGATTGTCCATATTTTGGTTTCAAATGATGTAAAAAATCCTGATGATATAGACGTGGACAAGGTGTTTGAGCGCTTTTACAAAGCCGATGAGGCGAGGAGTATATCATCGAGCGGGCTTGGGCTTTCGATTGCAAAGGAGCTTGTGGAGAGAATGGGCGGAAGTATTGAAGCAAGGCTTGAGGGGAAGCGGTTTGTTGTGGAAATACTGTTTGAATGTGAATAGTTCACTTTTGTAATGTGATAAATAATATTGACACACATGAAACAAAATGATATACTGTCAAAGTGTTTGCGGGCATGGCGGAATTCTTGACAATTGAACTGCTAACGTTCAATTGTAGGCAGATGCGCTACTGTACGCGGCATATATATGCGGGCATGGCGGAATTGGCAGACGCGCTAGATTTAGGTTCTAGTGGGAGACCGTGCAGGTTCAAGTCCTGTTGCCCGTACTGTTTACAAGGGTTTCAGAGGTTTTTATTACTTCTGAAATTCTTATTTTTTTATCATTTTTCCTATACGAAAGGATACCACAATGCAGGCTTACAAGGATTTAGTAAAAGCACTTCCTGGCTTAAAAGAGGATATGCCACGCGCATTTTACATGCTCGCAGAACTCTTTGATTACGGTTCATTTGATATATGCAGAAGTGATGACAAATATATAATCCCATATATCATGAATGACGCGGTGGAATGCTATCTGACTGTGGAAAATGCAGTGTTAAAGGGCGATTATCATAGCGAGGGAGAAATTATTTCGGCATCGTTGGTTTTAGGAAGTGAAAAAGGCTACGGACTCATTCTACACCAGCAGGACAATGTGGTCACACTCTGGTTTGATAATTTGCATGTGCATGAGGCATGCTTTAAATACCATGAAATAGGACATTTCTGGGTAAAGGGACAGGAGCAGTGGCGCATGCTTGTATATATGGTAGGAACCATCGCGGACAAGTATATGTACATGGGAAAGGAATACTGCAACGAGACAGAATGTTTTATCCAGAGCCTTATTTACTTTGCACCGTTTCGCAGATGGACACCGGTACCCGGCGATTTGATGGAGTATCATTTTCCGGCCCGCGTAGAGGGAATAGACATTATGGAGGAGCTTTGCAGGGAGGTTTCGGACACTGATTATCTTAAGCTCATTGCACGCTACAGGGCAAATCCATGTGAGAAAACGGAAAAGCTTTTGAGCAGACATTTAGCCGATGCAAAAAGAGTACCACTTTATCAGTATATTTATAAGCTTGTGATAAAGGCATCAAAGGATTATCCGGAGAGAAATTACGGAAATCAGATAAATGAACGCATAAAAGAAAAGCGTAAAGCGCTTGAACAGGAGCTGCTTCAAAAGGGATACACCGGAAAATACCCTGTGTTTTCAAAGAAAAATACGACTGTGCGTGTAATGGAGGAACAGCCCTACGTCACAGCAATTCTCGAGTGGGATGATTACAAATACAAGCAGCAGCTTATGATTTCTGAGTGCAGTTCAAAAAAGTATGATGGAATTAATGCTGGATTTTTTAAAGGAATAGGCAGACACGGACGCATTGTGCAGGTGTAGATACACATAAAAGTGTAAATATACTTAAAAGTGTAAACGTAAATAAAGATATAGACGTAAATAAAAGCCACGGAGCAATCCGTGGCTTTCATAATACGCTTATTACAAGGATGGGCTTGAGAAGACTCGAACTTCCGACCTCACGCTTATCAGGCGTGCGCTCTAACCGGCTGAGCTACAAGCCCTTGTGTTTTTTCACAAAACGTATACTACAATATTTTTGGTGAGAAGTCAAGAGTTTTTTAGAGGTTTTCTCCATCTGTTTTATTTTTCAGATAATCGTTTGAGTGCGCACTAATGACCTCATTAATCCAGTCTACACACTGTTTTTTTCCGTCATCTGTAAATGGAAAGGTATTGTCAGTCTTTTTGCTGTCGTCAGTCAGGTCAAAAATATACGGCCCCGGCCATATCCATGCATGAAATATTGGCTCACCCTTTTCCTCGGGTGTATCCTCGGTGGCTTCCTTAAGGATAGGCTCCTCACGCTTTATGAGAAAGCGCATGCCGTTCATCCAGCCGGTAAAGGTTGTTTTTTTATAGTAGTTGAGATTGAGTGCATCGTCGTATGTAAGCATAGGTGGCTCCTTGATATATAATGATATGTAATTATACACCAAATATCCGTTTAATGCCAGAATAACGCCGGTACTTAACAATTCAAATTAATCATGCACTGAAAATTAATATTTTAACGCAAAAATAAAAATGAATAAAAATGTATAAATAATGCTTATAAACTGCATAAATTACCCTTATTAATGAGTATTATAAAAAATGACTAATTTTTATGCAGAAATGAAAATTATATAGGAAAATATATCCAATTGACAAAGTATGATTTCTGTGTATAATAAAAAGGAATTGTTCGCGTCAGAACGACAGTTGTATCAGACAGCAAGATTAGGGAGTGTGTAATGACAATGAGGTCATTCGCACTTTTTTGCGTATTAGACAAAATACTTTGACGTGGTGCAGTGATAATGCTTTAAAAAATAAAAATAATGCATTATCGATACAAATCCAAGAGGGAGAGAAAAATATGGGTAAGTACATTGTAAAGAGAGTTATTCTCGCGATTTTTACAATCTTCATTATCAGTCTTATTACATTCTTTGCCATGAATGCAATTCCGGGTGGTCCATTCAATTCGGAGAAGGCAAAGAGTCCGGCGGTAATGAAAGAGCTTGAGGCACGCTACGGACTGGATCAGCCACTTATAGTCCAGTACAAGAACTACATGGCAGGCGTGCTGCACGGAGATTTCGGTGTTAGTCTTAAGACAGACCGTCCGATCTCAGATATCATTGGGGAGAGCTTCCCGATTTCAGCGAAGCTTGGACTCTTAGCGGCGCTCACTGCGATAGTATTCGGAGTGGTGCTCGGTTCGATAGCAGCGCTGATGCGAAACAGGTGGCCGGATCGAGTTATAGTATTCTTCGTCACACTGATTACGTCGATGCCGTCATTTGTCATCGCTACGTTATTACTTTATTTCTTCTGTATAAAGCTTGGCGTGGTGCAGGCCTTTAGCTCAGGAAGCAACATGATATTACTTCCGGTGCTGTCACTGTCACTTTCACCGATGGCATATATTACAAGACTTACAAAGACTTCAATGCTTGATGCACTCGGACAGGATTACATCCGTACGGCAAAGGCCAAGGGTGTACATCAGTACAAGATTATATTTGTACATGCGCTTCGTAATGCGCTCATTCCGGTCATCACATATGTGGGACCTATGATTGGTGGTATCCTCACAGGTTCAATGGTTATTGAGAGTATTTTCAATATCGGAGGACTCGGTTCCAAGTTCGTAAGCTGTATCACAAACCGTGATTACACAATGATTATGGCCACAACACTTTTCCTTGCTGTCATCATGGTAGGCGCGAACCTCATTACAGATATTGTATACAAAGTGATTGATCCACGTATTAAGCTTGATTAAGGAGAGATAAAGATGAAAGATAATATGAAGAGAGCTCCTTTCTCCACACAGATTGACCTTAGCAAGTTCGATATGAAGGATTTTGCCAAGGCATCAGATGAAGAGAAACGCCAGCAGGAGGTTATGGGTGAGTCAACTACCTTCTTTAAGGATGGTCTTAAGAGACTCCGCAAAAATCCACTGGCTATGGGTTCTATTATAGTTTTGGTTTTACTTATTTTGGTTATTCTTCTGGCACCAAAGATTGTGCCTTACGGCTATGCAGATATCGTTAAGGGTGCACAGAACTTAGGACCTTTCCAGTACAGCGATGCTGAGCAGGCACAGATTGATGCAGGTGAGAAGCTGTTCCCGCACATTTTTGGCACAGATGAGCTCGGAAGAGACTATTTTATCCGTGTTGTTTACGGAGCTCGTGTATCGCTGGGAGTCGGTGTGTTTGCATCACTGCTTGTGCTTATAATCGGTATCATTTACGGTTCAGTATCAGGCTTCTGCGGTGGCAAGGTAGATATGGTTATGATGAGAATAGTAGATATCATTTATTCATTGCCGGATATGCTGCTCATCATTTTACTCGCAGTTGTATTAAATGAGGTGCTGACACCTGTAATAAAGGGTACAGTGCTTTCAAAGCTCGGTGTCAACATGATTGCACTTTTCATAGTGTTTGGATTGCTTTACTGGGTAGGAATGGCAAGACTTATAAGAGGTCAGATTCTTACCATTAAGCAGAATGAGTACATTCTCGCAGCAAAGTGTATCGGAACATCATCAGCCCGCACTATCAGAAAACACATTTTACCGAACTGTCTGTCTGTAATCATCATTACTACAGCGCTTCAGATACCATCAGCCATCTTTACTGAGAGTTATCTGTCATTTATCGGACTTGGTGTTTCGGCTCCTATGCCTTCACTTGGTTCGTTGGCAAATACAGCGCGTGGCGGACTCCAGAGCTACCCATTGCGTCTTATTTTTCCGGCGCTCACGATTTGTATCATTGTTCTTACATTGAATCTTATCGGTGACGGCTTAAGAGATGCATTTGACCCTAAATTATCGAAATAGTAAGGAGTGAGTAAGATGGAAGATAATAAGTTTGTTCTTGAAGTATCTGATCTGCACACTACCTTCAAGACCGATAACGGAGACGTATCAGCTGTAAACGGTGTCAGCTTTAAGCTTGAGCCGGGAAAGACTCTTGGAATCGTAGGAGAGTCAGGCTCAGGAAAGTCAGTTACAGCATATTCAATCATGCAGATTCTTGCTGAGAATGGTGCCATCACAGGCGGCTCAGTAAAATATAAGGGTGAGGATATCACCAAATGGAACAAAAAGAAAATGGCAGATTTCAGAGGAAAATGCTGTTCAATCATTTTCCAGGATCCTATGACATCGCTTAATCCGGTATTTACGGTAGGTTACCAGCTTGAGGAGGCAGTGCTTCTTCACACAGACCGTACAAAGAAGGAAGCAAAGGAGCGCGCTATAGAGATGCTCACACTTGTAGGAGTAAATGAGCCTGAGAAGCGTGTAAATCAGTACCCTCATGAGCTTTCTGGTGGTATGAGACAGCGTGTCATGATAGCTATGGCATTAGCCTGTGAGCCGGATATCCTTATCGCAGATGAGCCGACAACAGCTCTTGATGTGACTATCCAGGCACAGATTCTTGAGCTTATGCAGTCACTGCAGGAAAAGCTTGGCATGGCAATCATCATGGTTACACATGATCTGGGTGTCATTGCTTCAATGTGTGATGAGATCATAGTTATGTACGGCGGCCGTGTGTGTGAGAGAGGAACAGCAGATGCCATATTCTACAGCCCGGCGCATGAGTACACAAAGGGACTGCTTCGTTCAATCCCTACAAAGACCAATTCAAAAACCAGGCTTGTTCCTATCGGGGGCACACCAATCAATATGCTCAACATGCCAGAGGGCTGTGCATTCTGCCCTCGCTGTGATGCCGCTATGAAGATATGTCTCACTGAAAAGCCGGAGGAAATCTGGGTTGGAGAGGATCATCTCGCATCATGCTGGATGAATATTAAGAATATGATGGAGGAGGGAAAATCAAATGAGTAATGAAACAAATAACAACGAGTACCTGCTCAAGGTAGACCATTTGAAGCAGTATTTCCCTGTTCATGACGGATTTAAAAAGATGGAATTAAAGGCAGTCGATGATGTGTCATTTGCCATAAAGCCGGGGGAAACGCTTGGACTTGTTGGCGAGTCAGGCTGTGGAAAGACAACCGTAGGACGTACTCTTTTACGTCTGTATCAGCCTACAGCAGGACGCATTGAGTTCGACGGCAATGTATTGTTTGACAGTGAGAAGAAGATAGATGTGAATATGCATCCTTACCGTAAGCAGATGCAGATGGTATTCCAGGATCCTTATGCAAGTCTGGATCCCAGAATGACCGTAGGAGATATCGTAGGGGAAGCCATAGATATTCATCTCTCAACCCTCGTATGACGGTTGAGGATATCATTGGAGAGCCTCTCGATGTGCACAAGCTTTACAGTAGCAAGAAAGAGCGCCATGAGATGATTATGGATCTCATGGAGACAGTTGGATTAAACGCAGACCATGCCACACGTTATGCGCATGAGTTTTCGGGTGGACAGAGACAGCGTATCGGAATAGCAAGAGCGCTTGCAGTAGATCCGAAGTTTATCGTATGTGATGAGCCGGTATCGGCACTTGATGTTTCAATTCAGGCCCAGGTAGTCAACATGTTTGAGGATCTGCAGAAGGAGAGAGGGTTATCATACCTGTTTATAGCGCATGATTTGCTTGTAGTGCAGCATATCTCTGATAGAATAGCTGTTATGTACTTAGGTCATATGATGGAGCTTGCAGATGCTGATGAGCTGATGGACAATCCAATCCATCCGTACACACAGTCGTTGCTTTCAGCGGTTCCGATCCCGGATCCTGAGACTGCCAGACACAGCAAGCGAATCGTGCTTGAGGGAGATGTTCCTTCGCCTCTTCGCATGCCTAGCGGCTGTCCATTCCGTTCGCGTTGTAAATATGCGACAGAACAATGTGCAGCAGCACGTCCGGAGCTTACAGACAGAGGAAACGGACATATGGTTGCATGCTTCAACCGCTAATATAAGGTTTTTACCGGCATATAGCTTAAGCCACATGTGCCGGTTCTAACATAAATTTATTTTTCATATTAATTAATTAGGAGGAAGAAAGATGAAAAAGAGATTAGTAGCACTTACTCTTGTTGCAGCTATGGCACTTGGCATGACTGCTTGTGGAAGCAAGAGCAACAACAAAACAACTACTAACGACACTTCTAATACTGCTGTATCAACAGCGGTAGACTGGACAAGCTATGACGAGTTAGTAGATTCTATCCGTACAGAAACAGATCTTGCAAAGCGTGCAGAGATGATGCACCAGGCAGAGGATATGCTTATGGATACATGGTGTGTTATTCCACTTTACTACTACAATGACCAGTATATGCTCAAGGATTATGTCACAGGCGTATACTCAACAGTAGAGGGTATGAAATACTTCTACAATGCAAAGAACACAAAGAATGCCGGAAAGTTAAACATCTTCATGGCATCAGAGCCTGATCATATCGATCCTGCATTAAACAGTACTGTTGACGGCGGATGTCTTGCAGTAAACAGCTTTGAGGGTCTTATGCGTTACAACGCTGATGGCAAGCTTGAGCCTGCATGTGCAGAGAGCTATGAGGTTTCTGAGGATGGCCTCACATACACATTCACAATGCGTGACGGTCTTAAGTGGTCAAATGGTGATGAGCTTACTGCAAAGGATTTCGAGTGGTCTTGGAAGAGAGCAGCAGATCCTAAGACAGCTGCAGATTACAGCTACCTTTGCGCAGTATTCGCAGGATATGATGATACAAAGGGTCTTGCTGCTGATGATGTAGTAGCTTCTGAGGATGGAAAGACTCTTACAGTCAAGCTTAAAGCAGTTACACCATACTTCCTTGACTTATGTGCATTCCCATTCTTCTTCCCTGTAAACCAGAAGTCAGTAGAGGGAAATGATGACTGGGCAAACGATGCAAGCGACAAGTTCGTTACAAACGGTGCATTCACACTCAAGGAGTGGAAGCATGATTCAAGCATGACATATGTTAAGAATCCTAACTACTGGGATGCTGACAATGTAACAGTTGATGAGATGAACGTAATGCTTACATCTGATGATGTTTCAGCTTACACAGCTTACCAGAACGGTGACCTTGATTTCATCGATACAGTTCCTACAGCCGAGATTGAGGCAGCTAAGAAGACAAGCGAGTTCTACACAGTTGACAATCTTGGAACATACTACGTAGGCTTCAACATCAACTCTAAGCTTTACTCAGAACTTGGATTAGATGCTGACCAGGCTAAGGTATTCAGAAAAGCAATCTGTCTTCTTATCGATCGTCAGTACATTATCGATACAATCGCCCAGGGCGGACAGAAGATTGCCACAACATTTATCCCAGAGGGCGTTACAGATGGTAACGGTGGCGAGTTCAAGAACAAGGACTACTACGGCACAGATTACGATAAGAACTTTGAGGAGGCTAAAGAGCTTCTTGCTTCTATCGGATTATTAGATGAGAGCACAGGCCAGGTAAACCAGACTGTCGAGTTCTCATACCTCGTAAACAACTCAGAGGCCAATGTAAAGATTGGTGAGGCTATCCAGGCTGATCTTTCAAAGGTAGGTATCAACTTAAAGGTTGAGCAGCAGGAGTGGAACGTATTCCTTAACAGCCGTAAGGACGGACAGTTTGATTTCGCCCGTGAGGGATGGCTTATGGATTACAACGATCCAATCAACATGCTTGAGATGTTCACAACAAAATCAGGTAACAACGATATGCAGTTCGGTCGTTAATCTGATTTTGCTATCATAACAAAGCCGCTCGTGCCATTTGCACGACGATGCGAATAACATGAAGAGTATATAGGAAGTCATACAGTTATTGTATGGCTTCCTTTTTTTGCGTTTAAAGTGGGCTTTTCAGAGCGAAAAAAGGCTCTTTAAAAAAATATGATAATGGTGTAGAATTGTTATTATATAGTTTTAGAATGATGTTTGAGGGTGTGTGATGATTTTAGGATTAAGTGATACGGAAAAGAAATTTAAGACAGCGATGGATACGGCGGGTGCCGCCATGACAGTGGTCAACAGCTGGCTTAAGCTGTATGTCAAAACCAAAAAGAATTCCTCCGGTGTTGCAAAGCGCTATTATGGCGTGAAGACAGGCTTAAGCAGCCTGCTTTCAGATTTAAAGGAGCTTGAGCAACAAGTTATCGGGTATTGTGAGCTCACAGGAACAGACCGGAAGCACTTTGGAGAGCTGATAAAGGCTTGCAAAGCGAAAAGCGGCATGTTTGATGATGAATTTTTAATCAGCAAGGTGGACACGGATTTTCACACGACTCTGGACTCTGTTGTAAAGCAGGGGGAGAGATATCTGTCATCCTTTGACAACGGTATCATTTTACAGAGTGAGATAGAGAATCTGATACACCTGACAAATGAGGGGCTTGAAAGGAAAAAGCCTGATTTGTTTGCTCTGTCATATTTCTATCTGGGACACAGCAACAAAGAGCTTGCAGAGCTAAATTTCACACAAAAGACTAAGAGAGTGCATGAGATATATTACGAGGAGTTCTGGAAGGATATATTAAAGCAGCTTGAGGCATGTGTGAAGCAGGCTGAGGCCATAAACGATAAGTATGAGGGCACGACAGACCGGCGCACGGCAAGGATACTGTCGGAGCTTAATCCGCTACTTGTGGGTGTTACAAAGCAATGGGAGCCGGAACAGACAGCAGAATACATACTGCGCGATATGTGCAGGATATTCAGGGATTGACATAGAAAATGCAGATTGATAAAGGAGCAGAATATGGATGTTATAATTTGGGCAATTATCTTAGGAGCTGTTTTTTACATTAACAAAAAATCAAAGAGCGCAGGCAGCAAAAATACGCAGCCAAACAAACCGAGACCGCAGCAGAAGCAGATACAGCAGATATGGAACAGCATGCAGAATACAGTTCAGTCGGGTATGAATGCATTGAACCAGACATATCAGCAGAGACCACGGCCACAGATGCAGCAGAGAGCACAGCAGCCTCAGAGACCACAGATGCAGCAGAGAGTACAGCCACAGCAGAGACCACAGCAGAGCAATCCGGATATAGTGCAGAGGGCCGTGAAAAATAACGCACGCTTTGCGGATGATACGACACAAAAAGAGCTTGAGGCTATGCACGGACATAGCGAGGCACAGCAGAGAATGGCTCAGGAGCACTCAAGAAACTGCCAGACACTGCATACCAAAGCGGCAGACGGTGCAAAGATTATAGAGGCTGAGACACAGAGCATGTTTGGCAGTGTTGAGGATCTGATTGCCATGGGATACAGCGGCAATCTGGAGTTTGAGAGAGATTTCCTTGGGGAAGGCTTAGACATGATTAACAACTTTTAAATAATAAGGAAAGAGGCAGAAATGATGGACAGAACACCAAAGCCCGGAGAGCTTTACAGGCACTTTAAGAATAAGCTGTATCAGATAGTTACAGTGGCGACACATTCAGAGACAGGGGAAAAGCTTGTGATTTATCAGGCTTTATATGATGATTTTGGGATATACGCCAGACCACTCGACATGTTTGTAAGCGAGGTGGACCATGAAAAATATCCTGATGTGAAGCAGAAATACAGATTTGAGAAGATCACACTTAAGGATCAGCCGGAGGATATGTCGGGAAAAAGTATCTCTTTGAGCACTAATGCGATTGCAGCTAATGCACCTGAAGCTGTGAGTGTTCAGACACAGGCATGTTATGAGCTGGCACCGGATGCAGATGAAGGCCAGGCACCGGATCCGCGTTTGCTGGAGTTCCTTGATGCGGATACCTTTGAAGAGAAGTACAATATACTTATTTCAATGAGGGATATCATAACCGACCGCCTTATAGATGACATAGCGGTGGTTATGGATGTTGTAGTTCCTGAGGGCCCATTGCAAAAGCGGTATGATGATTTAAAGAATACGATAAAGACCAGACAGTACTATGAATTTTCCAATCGGCTCAGATAGCTGTTGTGATATTTGCCGGATTCAGTGACATCCTCGCCAAACCAGTCAGGCGCTGTGAATTCATTTGCTGCGTCGACAGAGTCGAATTCAACCTCCACAAGTGTAAGAGGAGCCAGATCACCCTCAAATACATCAAGCTCTGCGGTCAGACCACCGTCAAGAGGTATGAGATAGCGTGTCTTTTCGATGAGACGACCGTCAATCTTTTGGACAAGATGGTCGTAGGCTTCTTTTGTGAGAGGAAGATTGTACTCCTCGCGCACCATAAGACCGGCTCCCTTGTAGGTCATATAATAGCTGTCATTTGAGCGTCTGACTCTGACAACAGGCGAGGTGCACAGATAGCCCTGGGCGATTTTTTTGCTCGCGTAGCTGTCTAAATTGGAAGGAAGTTGTTTAAGTAGGTATTTTCTTTCGATTTCCATGTTATATCCTTTCAGGTTACTGGTAGATTTATAGTTACGGTTTATACTTTTGTTTTACCCTCATATCATTTATATATGATTATAATGATCGGTATTTAAAAATTCAAGGACGAACCGCAGCTTTTTATAGTATTATCAAGGAAAAATAAAGGAGAAAAATATGATTAAAGTAGGAATTTTTATGGCAGACGGCTGTGAGGAGATTGAAGGACTTACAGTAGTCGATATAGTTAGAAGAGCAAAGATGGAGATTGAAACCATATCAATCACGGAAAAAGCCGAGGTGACAAGCTCTCATCAGGTGACATTTAAGACAGATACAACAAAGGCACAGGCTGATTTTGACAGCTACGATGCAATCGTACTGCCGGGAGGCATGCCGGGTACATTAAACCTTGGCGCGGATGAGACCGTAGTAAAGACAATTAAGAGATTTGCCGCTGAGGGAAAGCTCGTTGCAGCGATATGTGCAGCGCCTAGCGTGCTCGGTGAGAATCATATACTTGAGGGCAAAAAAGCTACCTGTCATCCGGGGTTTGAGGAAAAGCTGCTCGGTGCACAGTGGCTTGAGCAGCCTGTAGTTGTGGATGGCAATGTGATTACAAGTCGTGGAATGGGAACAGCTATTGCGTTTGCACTCGAGCTTGTCAGATACTTCACAGACGATGCCACAGTAGAGCATATTCGACAGGGACTGGTATACTAATACAACGTTCAGCAAATAATCATATTATTAGTATTATAACAAAAGAGGTCACACACCAACCCCATGGTGCGCGGCCTCTTTTTATGCTTGCATTTGAAGCGTACATTTGAAGCCTGCTATTGCAGAGCTTATTTCATCTGCTGCTCCTGCTTCATGATCATCTGCTTGACCATTTCGCCACCGATTGAACCGGCCTGCTTAGAAGTAAGGTCACCGTTGTAGCCCTCTTTTAAAGGAACTCCAAGCTCTGAAGCAACCTCTTCCTTGAAACGGCTCATAGCCTCTTTTGCCTCCGGTACAGAAGCCTTTTTACTACTTGATGCTGCCATAATGCAATACCTCCTTTTAAAACGTTATACACAAGCTGTATGTGTATGGAAATATTATGCCGTAAAATGACAAAAATATGTTTTGGTATTGCTGACAATTTATGGAATTATACACAAAAGCAAATTTAATGTAAAAAACACTGGAAATAGTGGATTTGTTGTGTTATAATCATCCAATGACTGGGCTTAGCAGTTTAAAAAGCATGCCCACATTACATTTGATGTACATACCATTCATATATATTTTTAAGGAGGATAACGATTGACATGAGTGTACAGGTTGAGAATTTAGAGCATAATATGGCGAAGCTTACTATTGAGGTAGCAGCTGAGGAATTAGAGAAAGCATTGGATTCTGCATATCAGAAGCAGAAGAAACAGATTAGTGTACCTGGATTCCGTAAAGGAAAAGTGCCAAGAGCTATGATTGAGAAAATGTATGGAGCAGGTGTGTTCTACGAGGATGCAGCAAACATTCTTATGCAGCAGACATACGCAGGTGCAGTTGACGAGAGCGGTGTTGACATTGTTTCACGCCCAACAGTTGAGGTTACTCAGATTGAGAAGGGACAGCCTTTCATCTACACAGCAGAGGTTGCTGTAAGACCAGAGGTTACTCTTGGTAAGTACATGGGTGTTACAGTTACAAAGATCGACACATCAGTTTCTGATGAAGAGGTTGACGCTGAGCTTGAGAACCAGAGAAACAAAAATGCAAGAACAGTTACAGTTACAGATCGTCCTGTAGCAGAGGGAGATACAGCAGTTATCGACTTTGAGGGATTTGTTGACGGAGTAGCTTTCGAGGGTGGAAAGGGTGAGAATCATCCATTAGAGATCGGTTCACACACATTCATCGATACATTCGAGGATCAGTTAGTAGGAAAGAACACAGGCGATGAGGTTGAGGTCAATGTAACATTCCCTGAGAAGTATCAGGCAGCAGACCTTGCAGGAAAGCCGGCTACATTCAAGGTTAAGATCAACGAGATCAAGGCTAAGGAGCTTCCAGAGCTTGATGATGAGTTTGCACAGGACGCAGCAGGTGTTGATACATTAGCTGAGTACAAAGAGGAAATCAAAAAGAACCTCACAGAGAAGAAAGAGACAGAAGCTAAGAAGACTAAAGAGGATGAGGCTATCCAGAAGATTATCGATAAGTCAAAGATGGATCTTCCGGAGGCAATGATTGAGACTCAGTGTGAGACAATGGTTGAGGAGTTTGCTCAGAGAATCGCACAGAGCGGTCTTACAATGGAGCAGTACTTACAGTTCTCAGGCATGACAGTTGACCAGCTTAAGGATCAGGTTCGTCCTGAGGCTACAACACGTATCCAGAGCAGCCTTGTACTTGAGCAGATTGCCAAGGAGGAAAATATCGAGGTTACTGATGCAGATATCGATGCAGAGGTAGAGAAGATGGCTAAGGCATACGGCATGGAGGCTGATAAGCTTAAAGAGTACATGGGAGATGCTGAGAAGGAGTCTATGAAGAAAGACCTTGCTATCACAAAGGCCGTAGATCTTATCATGGACAACGTTAAAGAGCGTGCAAAGGCAAAGAAAAAGGCTGATGCAGAAGAGTCTACAGAAGAATAAGATTTTTGAATCAAGATTTGATGGACTGGCTCAGAAGCCTATTTTCTGAGCCGGTCTTTTGAGCTTTTATAAAGGAGGTATTTTATATGAGTTTAGTACCATATGTCATTGAACAGACCAGCAGAGGAGAGCGCAACTACGACATTTACTCCAGATTATTAAAAGATCGTATCATTTTCCTTGGAGAGGAAGTAAATGAGACAACGGCCAGCCTTGTTGTTGCCCAGCTTTTATTCCTTGAGTCCGAGGATCCGAATAAGGATATCCACCTTTACATCAATTCACCGGGTGGAATGGTTACAGCAGGACTTGCTATTTACGATACTATGCAGTACATCAAGTGTGATGTTTCAACAATCTGTATCGGTCTTGCAGCAAGCATGGGAGCTTTCCTTCTTGCAGGCGGTGCAAAGGGCAAGAGATATGCTCTTCCAAATGCAGAGATTATGATTCATCAGCCATCTGGCGGTGCAAAGGGTCAGGCTACTGAGATTCAGATTGCTGCAGAAAATATTTTAAAGACAAAGAAGAGATTAAACGAAATTTTAGCAGCCAATACAGGCAAGCCATACGAGACAATTGCAGCTGATACAGAGCGAGACAACTATATGTCAGCACAGGAAGCCGCAGAGTATGGTCTCATAGACAGTGTAATAACAAACAGATAATCAGAAGTTAGATGAATTTAAGAGGGTACCCCATATGGGATGCCCTCATGCAATAAAAGGAGTTAATAATGGCAGGAAAAAACGACGGAAAGATTCGCTGCTCATTTTGCGGTAAGACACAGGACCAGGTAAATCGTTTGATTTCCGGACCTAATGGAGCTTTTATCTGCGATGAGTGTATAGATATATGTGCCGAGATTCTTGAGGAAGAAGGCGTAGATGGCCATGAGGACAAAAGCAGCGCTAAGGATGATATAAATCTTGTTACTCCGGAGGAGCTTAAGGCGTTTTTGGACGATTATGTAATAGGACAGGACCAGGCAAAGAAGGTGCTTTCGGTTGCTGTTTACAATCACTATAAGAGAGTTCTGGCAGGTGATACATCAGATGTAGAGCTTCAGAAGAGTAATATTCTCATGCTTGGACCTACAGGCTCAGGAAAGACACTTCTTGCGCAGACACTTGCCAGGGTGATAAATGTTCCATTTGCTATCGCTGATGCTACAACACTTACAGAGGCAGGATACGTAGGTGAGGATGTGGAGAATATCCTATTAAAGCTTATTCAGGCGGCAGATTATGATATCGAGCGTGCAGAGCATGGTATCATTTATATAGATGAGATAGATAAAATTACAAAGAAATCAGAGAATGTCTCAATCACCAGAGATGTGTCAGGCGAGGGTGTACAGCAGGCTCTTTTAAAGATTCTTGAGGGCACAGAGGCATCTGTACCGCCACAGGGCGGCAGAAAGCATCCACAGCAGGAGCTTATACCTATTGATACTACTAATATACTTTTTATCTGCGGTGGAGCATTTGATGGTCTGGAAAAAATTATCGACAGTCGTATGGATACATCATCTATAGGCTTCAATTCAGATGTAAAGTCAAAGACAGAGCTCAATGTAGGAGAGGCGTTTAAGCATGCACTTCCACAGGATTTTGTAAAGTTTGGATTGATTCCTGAGTTTATCGGACGTGTACCTATTACCGTTTCTCTCGAGGCACTCGACAGGGATGCACTTATCCGTATACTTAAGGAGCCTAAGAACTCGCTTATCAAGCAGTACACCAAGCTCTTTGAGCTTGACGGAGTAGGTCTTGAGTTCACAGACGATGCAGTAAATGCCATCGCTGACAAGGCACTTGAGAGAAAGACAGGAGCCAGAGGACTTCGTGCCATCATGGAGGCTGTTATGCTTGACCTTATGTATCGTATACCGTCAGACAAGAGCATCAGCAAGTGCGTAATCGACAAGGATACAGTTGAGGAAAACTTAAAGCTAGATGGTGAGTGTGTGCCGGAGGCATATATCGAGGAAAAAGCGGCATCGTAAGTACATGGCGGTATTTTACAAAAGATACAGCATCGGATAATATAAATTGCACAGCGGTTTTTATGCCAGGCTGTGCAATAATACAGGAGATATAAGTGGAAGAACAGATTATGAATATGCCTGCAGTAGCGCTGAGAGGGCTTACTATTCTGCCGGGGATGATTGCCCATTTCGACATCAGCAGAGAGCGCTCTCTTCGTGCTGTCGAGGAGGCTATGGAGCAGGATCAAAAGATTTATCTTGTCACACAAAGGAATGTGGACAGTGAGGACCCGACTCAGGAAGACCTCTATCAGATGGGTATTGTTGCTGATATAAAGCAGGTTGTCAGATTACAGAATGATGTTGTGAGAATACTTGTAGATGGAATAAGCCGGGCAGCATTGCTTGGCTTTACCGGTAATGAGAAGTACCTTGAGGCAGAAATCTGTTATTGTGATAGTAATGCAGACAGCCTGCCGGAGGATCTCAGGGAAGCCATGCTTCTCGGAGTCAGAGAGGCTTTTCACAGATATGCGGCAGTCGTCGGCAAAATCAGCAAGGAGCTTATCAGACAGATAGATCAGTATGAGGATCTTGAAAAGCTCATTGATTATGTAACCAACAATCTGCCGGTGTCATATGAGCTTAAGCAGCAGGTGCTTGAGGCAGAGGATATCAATGACAGATATCAGGTTATAGTATCATTACTTCTCTCCCAAGTGGAGGTTATTTCCATAAAGAATGAGCTTCAGAAAAAAGTAAAGGTTCGTGTGGACAAGCATCAGAAGGAGTATGTGCTTCGTGAACAGCTTGGTGTGATACGTGAGGAGCTGGGCGAGAATGCCGACTCGGAGGCTGATGAATATGAGAAAAAGCTATCTGAGTTAGATGCGCCTGACTACGTAAAGGAAAAGACGAAAAAAGAGATAAAGCGCTTTAGAAATATGAGCAGCAGCTCATCAGAGAGCACAGTTGAGAGAGGCTATATAGAGACTGTACTTGAGCTTCCGTGGAACAAAATGTCTGTGGACAACAAGGATCTTGACCATGCAGCACAGGTGCTCGATGATGATCACTACGGATTAAAGGATGTTAAGGAGAGAATACTTGAGTTTCTGGCAGTCAGAAATCTGACAAGCAAGGGAGAGAGTCCTATAATTTGTCTTGTAGGTCCTCCGGGAACAGGAAAGACAAGCATAGCCCGTTCAATTGCGTCTGCACTGGAGAAGAAATATGTGCGTATTTCTCTTGGTGGTGTGCGTGATGAGGCAGAAATCCGTGGACACAGAAAGACATATATCGGTGCTATGCCGGGCCGTATAGTAAATGGCTTAAGACAGGCAGGCGTTTCAAATCCTCTCATGCTGTTGGATGAGATAGATAAGGTGTCAAGTGACTACAAGGGTGACACATCAGCCGCTCTTCTCGAGGTGCTTGACAGTGAGCAGAACTGCAGATTCAGGGATCATTACATCGAGATGCCTGTAGATTTGTCGGAGGTGCTTTTTATTGCAACGGCAAATGAGGTTTCAGGCATTCCAAAGCCGCTTCTTGACAGGATGGAGCTTATCGAGGTGTCAAGTTACACTGAAAATGAGAAGTTTCACATAGCAAAGGAACACCTGGTTGAGAAGCAAAAGAGCAAAAACGGAATTAAAAAGGAACAGCTTACGATAACAGACTCTGCCCTAAAGGATATTATCAGGCTGTACACCAGAGAGGCCGGAGTCAGAAGCCTTGAGAGGACTATCGGCAAGCTGTGCCGCAAGGCTGCCAGGGAAATCTTTAAGGACAGCGAAGCTGCTGTAAAGGTTACAAAGACCAATCTTAAGACATATCTGGGCAATCCGAAGTACAGTCCGGAGAAGAAAAATGATCACGCAGAGGTTGGAATTGTTAGAGGCCTGGCATGGACCAGCGTTGGCGGAGTCACACTTGAGGTTGAGGTGAATGTGCTGCCGGGCAAGGGTGAGCTCGTGCTCACCGGTAAGCTTGGCGACGTGATGAAGGAGTCGGCACAGGCGGCACTTAGCTATGTGCGCTCAATAAGCGAAGGATATGGCATTGATGCAGAGTTTTACACGAAGCATGATATCCATATACATATCCCGGAGGGCGCAGTGCCGAAGGACGGACCATCTGCGGGTATCACTATGGCGACAGCCATGCTCTCAGCCATTACAGACAGAGCTGTCAGGGCAGATGTAGCCATGACAGGCGAGATAACACTGCGCGGCAGGGTGCTTCCGATAGGAGGACTCAAGGAAAAGCTGCTTGCAGCCAAAGTAATCGGAATAAAAACAGTATGTATTCCAAAGGATAATGAAAAGGACCTGGAGGAGATTTCAAAAGAAATAACAGACGGCATGGAAATCGTGCCGGTGGAGAGATTTTCACAGGTGGAGAAGATAGCATTTGTAAAATAAGAATGAGGAAGAGATTATGGTAATTAAAAGTGTTAATTTAGAGACAGTTTGCGGAATTACAAGCACAATCCCTGACAATGAGTATAATGAAGTGGCATTCGCCGGCAAGTCAAATGTAGGCAAGTCGTCACTGATCAACGCACTCATGAACAGAAAGTCACTTGCCAGGATCTCTTCACAGCCCGGCAAGACACAGACCATCAATTTTTATAACGTCAATGACGCCATGTATCTGGTCGATCTGCCGGGCTATGGCTATGCCAATGCCAATATCGAGATAAAAGCTAAATGGGGACAGATGATAGAAAACTATCTTCACACCTCCAAAAAGCTTCAGGCAGTGTTTCTTTTAATAGATATAAGGCATGAGCCATCGGACAATGATATCATGATGTATGACTGGATGGTAAACCAGGGCTTTGCACCGATTATCATTGCAACCAAATCTGATAAATTGAAAAAAAGCCAGATTGCCGCACACATAAAGACTATCAAGGATGTGCTTCATGTGAAGCCGGGCACGGTAGTTATACCGTTTTCGTCCATGTCAAAGGAAGGCAGGAACGAAATCTGGAAGCTCATAGATTCACTCGTGTTTGACGAGGATACGCTTCTTGCCATGAAACAGGAGGAAGAAGCAAAGCGCGAGGCAAAATCAGCAGCAAAAAGAGCCGCTGCATCCCAGCCGCACAAAAAGGAGCGCTGGAAGAAGACCGGAAAGCCGGTTGCCAAAAAGACTAAAGAACGCAGAGATAAGACCAAGAGCAAAAAAAGCGTTAATAATCATAAAAAGAAATAAAGTTATAGAAAGAAAGGCGAATATTTAATATATGAAGAATAAATGCAAATTTGTAGGCATTATGTTTTTGTGTATATTGATAGTGTGTACGCTTGCGGTAATGGCATATGAGCACACAGCAGGTATGAAAGGCGCTGCCGGTGGAGCATCAAATGCTTCGGGCAATACAAAAAATACTGACGAAGCAGACGATATGCTTACTGTCGTGACATCCTTCTATCCAATGTATATTGCAGCTTTAAATATAGTAGACGGAGTGGAAGGCGTTAGACTTGAAAATCTAAGCGAGCCACAGACCGGTTGTCTGCATGATTTCCAGCTCACACCGGAGGATATGAAGCTTTTATCCACAGCCGATGTTTTTGTAATAAACGGAGGCGGTATAGAGTCGTTTATGTCAGATGTGGCAAAGGCGTATCCGAAGCTTGATGTGGTTGAGGCCTGTGAGGATGTGGCACTTCTTTCTGAGGATGATGCAGACAGTGACCACGACCATGATCACGAAGCAGACACAGAATCGGACAGTGACCACGACCATGACCACGATGCAGACACAGAATCGGACAGTGACCACGACCATGACCACGAGGCAGACGCAGAATCAGATAGCGCGCACGATCATAACCATGGTGATGAGAATGCCCATGCATGGATGAGCGTGCCGCGTTACCGCACCATGGTTCAGACAATTGCATCCCGGCTTGCCGAAAAGGATGCAAAGCATGCTGATGAATATTATGCAAATGCAAAAGCATATGATGCAAAGCTTGCACTGCTTGAAGAAAAGATAAATAGCATAAAGAGTCTTACCAATGGACAGAATATCATAATATTCCATGAGGCCTATGCGTATGTAGCTGATGATTTTTCCATGAATGCATGCTATCTGTTAGACCTTGACGAGGAGCGCTCAGTCAGCGCAGGTGAGATAAAGCAGGTAATAGGTGCCATAAAGGATGACGGTGTGTCGGTAATACTCGCTGAGGAGCTCTACGGAAAGAGCATGGGAGATACCGTATCGCGTGAGACAGATGTGCATGTGATTTATATCGACCCTCTCAACAGGGGAGAGTACGACAAGGACAGCTATCTTGATGGTATGGAGCACAATATAGAGCTTATAAAAGAGGCATTTACTAAATAAAATTGGAGAAAATATGCGGAAAATAATACAGCCATGTGGCTTTCATTGCATAAAAATAAATAACCTTGGAGTGAGCTTTGGAGAGCAGACAGTGCTTGAGGATGTAAATATGCACATACATTGCGGCTCTTTCAATGTCATAATAGGCCAGAACGGTGCCGGAAAATCTACACTCATAAAGGCGATACTCGGCGAGATACCTCACACCGGTACGATTGAGTTCAAGGATACTAAGGACGGACATATGGCTAAGCTTAAAATCGGCTATGTGCCGCAGTCTGTTAATATCGAGAAAAATACACCGGTCAGCGTGTATGACCTCATAGCAAGCTATCAGTACAATTATCCTGTTTTTCTGCCAAAGAGCAAAAAGATAGAGGCAAAGATAAGGGAGACACTCGAGGTATTTGAGGCTGAGGAGCTCATCGACAAGCAGGTGTGCAACCTCTCTGGAGGACAGCTGCAGAGAGTGCTTCTTTCCATGGCAATCATGGACGAGCCGAACTTGCTGCTGTTGGATGAGCCGGTGTCCGGAATAGACCAAAACGGCATGGAGCTTTTCTATAAGACCATGGATTATTTAAAGACTCACTATGACCTTGCAATCATACTGATATCGCACGATTTGGACTATGTGGCAAAGTACGCAGACCATGTTGTGCTGCTTGATAAGACCGTTGCAAAGCAGGGAACTGTGAAGGAAGTCTTCGAGAGCAAGGAATTTGAGAGAATTTTTTACACAGGAGAGGAATCCTGGGTGAGAGAGGAGGAGCACAAATGAATATAACCTCCTGGCTTCAATATGATTTCATGAGAAATGCCCTTATCGCTGTGCTCATCATCACACCGCTTTTTGGCATAATGGGAACCATGATTGTAAACAAAAAGATGGCATACTTTTCAGATGCACTCGGACATTCAGCACTTACCGGAATCGCTGTCGGAGTGGTATGCGGCATGGCAGACACCTCGCTTGCCATGGTGATATTTGCGATAGTGTTTGCACTTCTTTTAAATAAGATAGGCAGTCTGAACACTGCATCGACAGATACCATTATATCGGTATTTTCATCGTGCTCTGTGGCGATAGGTCTTGCGATACTGTCAAAGGGCGGCAATTTCAGCAAATACTCAAGTATACTGGTGGGCGATGTGCTAAGCATCACAAAGACTGAGATAGTTTATCTAATTGTGATTTTTGTGGTCACTATAGTGTTCTGGGTGCTTTGCTTCAATAAGCTCAACGCCATATGTATACACAGAAGCGTGGCAAAAAGCAAGGGTATCCATGTGCGTCTTCTGGATAATCTGTTTGCGGTGCTTGTAGCACTCATAGTTATGCTATCCATCAAGTGGATAGGCATACTTATCATAAATGCTCTGCTTATATTACCGGCGGCTTCATCAAGGAATATTTCGGAAAATATGCGTGAGTATCATTTCTTTTCAGTGATATTTTCAGTATTTTCCGGTATAGTCGGCCTCGCAGTGTCATACTACACCAATGTGGCAACAGGTCCGATGATAGTGATTATTGCATCGGTAATATATTTTTCGACATTTATATTTGGCAGAAAGCTGAAAAAATAACGGCTAAAGCTATAAGCAACAGACGCAAAACAGCCGATACACAATATAAGAGATAAACTGTTTAGCTATATCAGACGCTATACAGGTTGATAATAGTATAGCGGGAAAGGATTCCCGCACGCACATTACCAGGGAGGGATGAGAGATGTTAGATGCTATTTCAAGTGTAGTTTCAGCAGTAGCGGCGCAGAGTGTCACAGTAAAGGACGAGGCGCAGACAAAGAATACTAATACCGCTTCAAAGAAGCAGGATGCAAAGACGGATAAGTCGGATGCAAAGACTGCAGGCTTCAGCGACGAGGCAGCTGTATATGAGAAATCAGACAGCAAGGATGATTCAAAGGATACTGCAAAGAGCACAGTAAACCAGAAGATGAGCAAGGCAGACAGAGATGCACTGGTACAGGCACTTAAGGATGATGCCAACGCCAGACAGCAGCAGCTTATCGAGATCGTCAGAAAGTCCATGACAGGACAGGCTTCAACCTGGGATAAGTCACAGGGCTTAAAGAGTCTGTTTGAGAATCTGACTGTAGATGCAGACACAATAGCGCAGGCCAAAAAGGACATCGCAGAGGATGGATACTGGGGAGTTGAGAAGACCTCAGACCGTATTCTTGACTTTGCAAAGGCACTGTCGGGAGGCGACAAGGACAAGGCTGATGAGCTTTTGAATGCATTCAAGAAGGGCTTTTCACAGGCAACAGGAGCCTGGGGAGACAAGCTGCCATCAATTTGCCAGGATACTTATGATGCCGTAGTCAAGAAGTTTGATGACTGGAAGAATGGCACAGAGGACACACAGGTACAGGGCTAGAAGCCGGATGTGTATGTAAAAGTGTCGTGATGGAACGAATATTATATAAGAAATCTGATTTATGAATTATGAAAAGGGGGCTGCACGCAGCGTGCAGTCACCTTTTTAGCGCTTGTATATTTTTTTGAGAGGTGTATAATAGAAGAATAGTATATAAGTATCATTATTCATGTGGAGGAAATATCATGAAATTAGACATGTCAAAGTGGAAAGCACTTAGCATCAAAAATCGTTTAAAGAAAGGCTTCAGACTGACTACATTTGTAGCATCGGCATCGGGGGTTATCGCGGGTATTCTTATGATTCTTGTATCAATGAGATATTCCAGCGCACTAACCTTTTACGGATTTTCACAGGGAGATATAGGAAAGGTTATGGTAACCTTCTCAGAGACACGAAGCGCTACACGAGCTCTTATCGGTTATACAGCTTCTGACACATTAAGTAAGATGTCTGATACACATGATTCTAAAAAGGAATCATTTCAAAAATACTGGAAAGAGCTGCAAAGCTCTATAAAGACAGATGAGGAGCAGGCTATATATGATGATATAAACAGTAAGCTCGACTCATACTGGAGTCTCGATGATGAAATCGGACAGTTAGGTAGGAATGCTACAGATCCTGAGACACAGAAGGAGGCCGAGGAGAGAGCAGTAGCAGAGCTTGCACCTGCATATGATGATATATATCAGCAGCTTGTTGCCCTTATGGATACAAAGGTAACAGATGGAGATAATTTAAGCAAGAGATTATCATTAGTATCATATGCCGTATTTGGTATTGTTATTGTTATCATTGTCAGTTCATATTTTATCTCGATGAAAATCGGGGACGAAGTTGCAGTTGGTATTTCTAAACCACTCGATGAGTTAAAACAGAGATTACGTACATTTGCACAGGGTGATCTTGAGGCTCCATTCCCGGCAGTTGATTCACAAGATGAAATTGCTGATATGGTAGGGGTTGCGAAAAACATGGCAGCAGACCTTAAGACTATCATATCTGACTCTGACAAGCTTCTTGGAAAGATGGCAGAAGGAGATTATACAGTTTCATCAGACATGGAAGATAAATATACCGGAGATTTTATTGGACTTCTCATGGCAATGCGTCAGATGAAGACACAGATGAATGATGTTATGTCACATATCAATGAGATATCATCACTTGTTACAGCAGGTTCTAACAACCTTGCTCAGGCAGCACAGGAAATAGCAGAAGGTACTATGGATCAGTCAGCAGCCATTGAGGAGCTTCAGGCTACATTTGCAGATATCACAGGCGGTGTTGAGAAAACATCTGAGAAGCTCAATGATACATACAGGATTGCACAGGAGTATGCTGAGGAAGCAGATCACAGCCATACAGAGATGCAGGGCATGGTTGATGTTATCGGACGCATCAATGATACATCTAAGCAGATTGAGAATATCATTTCTGAGATTGAGGATATTGCCAGTCAGACAAACCTTCTTTCACTCAATGCAGCTATCGAGGCAGCGCGTGCAGGTGAGGCAGGTAAAGGATTCGCAGTTGTTGCGGGACAAATCAGAAGTCTTTCAGAGCAGAGTGCCAAGGCTGCGGTTGACACACGTCAGCTTATAGAGAGTGCCATTGCGGTATCTAACGAGGGTAATGAAGCTGCAGAGCGCGTAAGTACTTCTATTGAAAAGGTTATCAATGGTATGAAGGAAGTTGCAGATTCTTCTCAAAAACTCAGCGAGATTGCAGAGGAGCAGGCAAAGGCTATGGAGCAGGCAGAGGCCGGTATTAATCAGATATCAGATGTTGTACAGTCCAACTCAGCAAATGCAGAGGAAACATCAGCAACAAGTGAGGAGCTTTCAGCACAGGCGGAGACAATGAACGAGCTGATTAGCAAATTTATATTGGAAAAGAAATAGAAAAATTGTACATACGAGTTTAGAGAAACTTTTTAAAAAAAGCCCCACAAGCATTATTGATATGCTGTGAGGCTTTTTGTTGTGGTGCGTTAGAGGGTTACTTTTTAAATCTAGTAAACATGTACTATGTGAACATAGTTTTTTGTGCGATACGTGGAAAATCTGAAAAGTAATGAAAATGAACAATTAAATGAGAATATTTAAATTTGCTCTTTTTGGCAGGGTGTGTTATAATCCTTGTATACAAAAAACAGAGGTAATACAATATGGGTAGTAATAACGATATTTCATTAAAAGCATTAGCCAAGATTAATCTGGGGCTCGATGTTGTGAGGCGCAGAGAGGACGGATATCATGAGGTCCGTATGATTATGCAGACCATTCATCTGTATGACAGGCTTGATATCAAAAGGACAAAGGAGCCTGGCATACAGATACAGACCAATCTGTCTTTTCTCCCTGTAAACGAGAACAATCTCATATACAAGGCTGCAAAGCTTCTGATGGATGAGTTTTCTATAACTGACGGTGTATCAGTGAAGCTGGACAAGCGTATTCCTGTTGCAGCAGGGATGGCGGGGGGCAGTACTGATGCGGCGGCTATGCTTATAGGTGTAAACAGGCTTTTTTCACTGGGACTGACAAAGAGAGAGCTTATGGAAAGAGGTGTGCAGATAGGGGCGGATGTACCATACTGTATTATGAGAGGCACGGCGCTGGCCGAGGGCATAGGAGAGGCGCTTAGTCCTCTTCCTCCAATGGTAAAGTGTCCGGTGCTTATTGCAAAGCCGTCCATCTCGGTATCCACAAAATTTGTGTACCAGAATCTGAAGCTTGATGATACGACTATTCATCCGGATATAGACCGCCTGATAGATGATATAAAGGCTAAGAATCTGCATGATATCGCAGCACATATGGGAAATGTCTTAGAGACCGTGACCATACCAAACTATCCGGTGATAGACGAGATAAAGAAGCATATGCTTTCAAATGGCGCGGTAGGAGCCATGATGAGCGGTAGTGGTCCGACGGTTTTTGGTCTGTTTGACGATGAAGATACTGCAAAGAAAGCGTACAAAGCCATGAGAAGCTCACATCTTGCCAGACAGGTGTATCTGACATCTGTATACAATAATCGCAAATAACGTGATATCCGGATAGCACAGCGGGTGCTTTATAGTTACTTTTTTCTTATATGTGAGAATGATAATACAAGAGATAGGAGAAGTTTGATGACTGATAATTTAACTTTAAATATGGATGCATATCTGCCACTGCGTGATGTGGTGTTTAATACACTTCGTGAGGCAATTTTAAAGGGCGAGCTCAAGCCGGGAGAGAGACTTATGGAGCTGCAGCTTGCGTCAAAGCTTGGAGTCAGCCGTACACCTATACGTGAAGCAATCAGAATGCTTGAGCAGGAGGGGCTTGCAGTCACAATGCCGAGAAAGGGCGCAGAGGTTGCCAAGATGACTCTCAAGGATATGGAGGATGTGCTTGAGGTGAGAGAGGCTCTCGATGAGCTTGCAGCCAAAATAGCTTGTAAGAAAATCAGTGATGAGCAGCTTGCGAATCTAAAAACCATAAAGGACGAGTTCAAGAGGAGCATGGACTCAGGAGATGTGAAAAAGATAGCTGAAGAGGATGTGAAGTTTCACGATGCTATCTATGAGGCAACAAACAATGCGAAGCTTGTATCTATGATGAACAATATCCGCGAGCAGATGTACCGCTACAGAGTGGAGTATTTGAAGGACCCAAAGAATTATCCGATGCTTGTGAAGGAGCATGATGCCATCTACAGGGCGCTTGAGGCAAGAAATATGGAGCTTGTGACTACAGAAATGCATACGCATGTGGCAAATCAGGCGGTTGCTGTGAAGGCTGTGATACAAAAGCAGGATGAAGAGAAGAAATAAAACAGAAATAAAACAAGATTATAGCAGACAAAGATAATAAAATACAAAATAATATAACAAAACCAGGGGCTGCCGGCCGCACTGACGTGTGAACGGTGCCCTTTTTTAGTGGCTTAGTTAGTGGCTTAGATAGTTACAAAATAAACAATCAGGGATATTTGCGGGCTTGTATGGTCATACTATATCAGGGATTTTAAATCTGACGGGATTTATTGGGTATATAGGAGAGTTAAAGATGACCAAAAACATAGATGAGAACATAAAAAGCTTCAGGCAGATATATTCTGACTGCTCAGATATCAAGATGCAGGAGATGTATCTGGGGCGTGATGCCTCAATAAAGTGTTTTGTTGCATATATTGAGGTGACATGTGCAGGCTCCGGTATCAATAACAGTGCATTTGGACGATTTACATCATACCTTGAAGGGATAGACCGGGATCAGGTTAAGGAAGTACTTGACAAAAATCAGGCAGCTCTATCCGAATTTGCGCATCTTCATACGGTTAGAGAGGCAGCCCAGATGATGCTGACAGGAGACGTGATTTTTTTTGTGGATGGTTATCCGGATGCCTTCAAGCTTCCTGATAAGGGATATCCTGCCCTGTCAATTCAGGAGATTGATTCGGAAAAGGTCATAAGAGGCTCCAATGAGGGGTTTGCTGATTCCATAAAGATAAATACAGCACTTATCAGGCGCAGGTTAAGGAGCACACGTTTAAAGTGTAAAGAGGTGAAAAAGGGGCTTCGCGGACACAGCAATGTGGACATATTGTATGTGAGAGACCTCGTAAAACCGGGGCTTGTAGAGGAAGTGGAAAAGAATCTGGACAGCTATGTGATAGACCATGTGGGTGACTCGGGAGTTCTTGAACAGTTTGCTGAGGCAAAATGGTATTCACCGTTTCCACAGTATCAGACAACGGAACGTCCGGATCGTGCTGTGCAGGAAATCCTGAAAGGGGAATAGACAGAGCAGTTGATGTGTTGTGATAAACTATAGTTGTAACAGTAGTGGCTAATAAGATATAATAAATCCAATAGAGAAAAGAGGTAATTATCATGCCACAAAGTTACACACCCGAATTTAAGAAAAAAATAGTACGTCTTCATGAAGAGGAAGGTCGTACCTACAAAAGCATCACCGCTGAGTATGGGGTATCGAAAGCCAGCATTTCTAAGTGGTGTAGCGAGTTTAGTAAAGAATGCCAGTCAAGCCCGGAAGCCAAAGAAGATTATGACAACATGAAGGAGATGCTCAGACTCAAAAGAGAAAACGAAGAACTTCGTAAGGAGAATCTTTTCTTAAAAAAAGCGGCGGCATTCTTTGCAAAGGAAATCGATTAGAGGCTTATCGATTCATCGAACAATATCATAATGAATTTGGCATTCGCTGGCTGCTTGGACGGCTGGGTATATGCCCAAATGCTTATTACAACTACCGGAAACACCGGAAGGCGGATTATTATACCCTTAAAGCCGAAGTCCAAGCACAGATTCAGGAAATATATCATTCGCACAATGGAGTTGACGGCTATCGGAGTATGAAAGTCTATCTGGAGCGTAAAGGTTATTCTTACAGTAATACCACCGTTCATAAATATATGAACACAGAGCTTGGTCTCCGTTCGGTTGTCCGTCCAAAAAAACCAGGATATGAGCATGGAAACCCGCATAAAGTATTCGATAATAAGCTGAAGCAAAATTTCACAGCAGATGAAATCAATCGAAAATGGTGCACGGATTTCACCTATCTGTTCCTTGCAAATCATGAAGTACGCTATAACTGCACTATTATAGATTTGCATGACCGGAGTGTGATTGCCAGCATAACAGATCGTAACATTACCAGTGATCTTGCGATCCGGACGCTCCGAAAAGCGCTGGAATCGCAGCCAACAATCAAAGATGGTCTTATCTTACATTCTGACCAGGGCTCACAGTATACGTCCAAAGCATTTACCGAATTCTGCGAATCGGTAAATGTGACACAGAGCATGAGCAAAGCAGGATATCCGTACGACAATGCACCGATGGAGCGTTACTTCAATACCTTGAAGAATGAATGCACAAATTTGTATGAGTTTACAACAGAGGAAACACTCTATCAAAAGGTAGAAGAATTTGCATACGTTGATTATAATCATGTTCGTCCACACAGTTATAATGGTTATCGAACCCCATATGAAGCAAGGACGGCAGCATAAATTGATAAGCACTATTTTTTTAGCCACAAGTGTTACAAAAAAGCTTGACCACAACATAATATGCCAGTGGTTTTTTCGGTGTTTTAACTTCTTTCATGGTC
>ENA-OOQG01000125-OOQG01000125.1-human-gut-metagenome-genome-assembly--contig:-NODE-125-length-30088-cov-2.839743_pt1 | contig 30088 bp, 29 predicted proteins | sample MGYA00241085_ERZ501155 | MGnify/ENA primary metagenome ERZ501155 (study PRJEB25962, sample SAMEA2042438) | human gut metagenome | biome: human gut; feature: human-associated habitat; material: faeces...
TCGAACACGTCCTGATAGGCCTTGTTCACACCCACGCGGATTTTGTCCAGCATACGGTTGCCTTCCAGAGCCACGTTGCTCCTTCCGGTCAGCCGTCCGGTTTCCACGCTCCACATCTTTTCCTCCACGTCCAGCTTGCAACTGAACTGTGCGATTTTCCCGTTCACCGTGATACGGCACATGACCGGTATCAGCCCGTTCTTCTTCGGTGCGTTGCGCTTGAGGTAAAATAAAATCTTGAATGTCGCTCTACTCATAGTTCCTACTTTTTTATGGTTGCAAAATTACCTTGTGTAGAGCTGTTTGCCTGTATGTAAACCGCAGCAGACCGAAGCAATCGAATCTGCCGCAAGACTTTTTCATCCCGAACCTTGCCAACTGCCTGTATAATTGCAGTTCTTGCCATGTTTTGCCGGGCTTTTCCATTCCGTTACCCGTTCGGATTTCAGGTAACGAGCTGGTAACGCAATTACGGTTCAAGTTGGCTTTTTCCCGGTTTCAGTTGGCACTCACTCAAATCGCCAAAATCCCATAAATCATTAACTTTCAATCATATTTCCGTGATTTGCTCAGTATCTCACTTTTTTGTATTATCTTTGCCTGACTAAAGTAGAATGGTATATGGAAAAAGGAAGATTCGTATTCGTACAGCTCTTTGATTTTCTATTAAAGATATATTTATCTGAATATCGAACAAATATAACAAACAAATTACTCGTCAGAATCAACTAGCAGTATTGATGTTTTAGCAGTTCGTCGAACATATCTTTGATTATACTTTTTCACATAAAAATAGTATAAAATAAAAAATCATATTATTTGTCCATATTCTTTTTATCATCTCTATCAAACAAAAATATTTAATATAATCATCATAAACATAGTATTAGAATGCTTAGCAAATTCCTTCTAATATTTAGCACAGCTGTATATAACATAAATCAACATTAATCTTCGTGGAAAATTTCATTTTACAACGACTTTAAATAGCCCAAGAATTCGTGTTCTATTTGGATAATTACTGGCATACCACACCATTAGATAAATACAAAAACACCTCGTTATTATAACTAATTTGCTAGCAAACTTTAAGATTCAACAAAATACAATTATTTTTGCGAAAGAAAACTAGTCAGTTTTCCCTTCGGTTGTATTCCATGGAACTTATGGAGGAACAAAACTTTGCTCCCAGTCGGAGCTTTAAACATAATATAAGAGATAAATTTAATTAATTAACAACTATAAACAGGTGCTAAATATATGTCAAATATCCTTCTTGATACGAAAAACGTAGGAAAAATCAAGGGGCTTTTCTATCTTCCCGATTATCAAAGGGGCTATAGATGGACTTCAGAAGAAATAAAACTCCTTCTAGATGATATTTATGAAAGCGCAGGAACCCCCTATTGTTTACAGCCTATCGTTGTAAAGAAAAATAATGAAAGATTTGAGCTTATTGACGGACAACAACGTCTTACTACCATATACCTAATTTGCAAGTATATGGAAGCAAAACTGGGAGACCTATATGAGCCTAGTTTTCAGTTAGAGTATGAAACTCGTAAAGAGTCTGCAAAGTTTCTTAGGAATATTGATTTTTCACTTAGAGACAAAAATATTGATTATTATTTCATTGCATCTGCATACGAATATATAGAGCAATATTTCACTGAAAAGACGCAAGGTGATCGACGAGAAATGGCAGCTTATCTAACCAAACTCAATGAATATTTCATATCATCAGTAAGCGTCATTTGGTACGAAGTTGATTCTGCTGAAGATGGTATTGAGCTGTTTGAGCGTCTAAACATCGGAAAAATTCCACTGACAAGCTCCGAACTTGTCAAAGCCTTGTTTCTTAAAGACAGCGCACAAGATAAAATGTCAGGGCGACAAGAAGAAGTCTCTCTCCAGTGGGACATAATTGAGCAAGAGCTACGGAATCCATCATTTTGGGGCTTTTTGTCCAATATAGATGGAAATCAAATGCCAACCCGTATAGATCTTATACTTGATCTGATGGTAGATGAGCCTGGTAATGACCGCGAAAAATATCGTACATTCTTTTACTTTGACCGACAAATAAAGGCTCTACCAGAAACCACCACAGAAAATCCACTACTTGAGATATGGAGTCGCATTTATCATGTATTCCTTACACTCCGCGAATGGTATACGAACCATGACTTTTACCATAAAATTGGTTATCTGATTACCATAGGTGTTCCATTAAAAAAAATTTATACCATATGGAAAAATGATGGTTACACCCCTCTTGCTAAGAATATATTTCTTAGAGAGCTCGACAAAATGATTTCAGAATCAATAAGTATTAAAGATAAAGAAGAGTTACTTAGCTTATCATACGACACAAAGAATGACAAACTAAAAAAGGTGTTGACTCTGTTTAATGTGGAAACAGAACGTCTAATGGACGATGGTAAACGAAGATTTCCGTTTGACAAACACAAAGATTCCAAATGGAGTTTGGAACATATCCACGCCCAAAATGCCGAGAGTTTAAAAAAGAATAAAGACATTCTTGCATGGCTAGAAAATCATATTATTATTTTGAAATCATCCGAAGGTTCTATTTTTGAAGCCAATAATGAACTTATAGAGAAAATGGAGATACTGATTGAGCAACTTCATAGCGACAAAGATCCAGGAAATGTGCGTGAACGTTTTTATGAGATTCAGAAGGAAGTAATTACTATATTCTCTCCTAAAGAAGATGGCATTAAGGAGAATGGCTACTCTCATGAATTAGCCAATATGGCCCTATTGGATGTATCTCAGAATGCAGCTCTTAGTAACTCTGTTTTTGATGTTAAAAGACGTCGCGTTATTAATTACGATAAAGAAGGAAGATACATCCCAATTTGTACAAAACACGTATTCTTCAAGTACTATACTCAAGAGAGCCCATCGCTTTTCTTTTGGGGAGAGGCAGACCGAAGAGATTATGTCGAGGCTCTTATTGAGAAAATTTCACCTTACTATAAACAGGACAATAACGATACCACTATACCCAACTTGACAAATGGAAACAACGACACTGAAGAATCTGATTTCTGAAAGCAACTCTTACGAAATAAGTGGAATCACCATACCACGTATTCAACGTGCTTATGCACAAGGCCGATCTGATACTCATGCAGTAAAAACTCGTGAGCGTTTTCTCTCTGCGATACATGCTGGATTAATAAACAATGGCTTGACCCTAGATTTTATTTATGGTAATATTCAGAATGGTCAGCTGATTCCTCTTGATGGACAGCAACGACTAACTACTCTTTGGCTACTTCATTGGTATGCAGACAAAAAAGAGGGTATCAACGATAAGCGACTTGCGAGGTTTTCATACAACACACGTTATAGCGCGAGAGATTTTCTTATAAAGCTCGTTAACTATAAACCTACATTGAAAACACGGCTTAGCGATGAAATTAGAAATGAAGGATGGTTTCCAATGGAATGGAACAACGATCCTACTGTTAAAGGAATGCTCACAATGCTTGATGAGATCCAAAAGCGTTTTGCCGATATTGATGACTTATGGAACAAGTTAGATAAAATTAATTTTTATTTCCGCAACATTGAGGAGATGAAACTAACTGATGACATTTACATCAAGATGAACTCCCGTGGAAAACCTCTCACTGACTTTGAACATTTCAAGGCAGAACTATTAAAGGTTATACGTTCTGAAAAAGACGATGAAGCTACTTCTAAACGTATTGGCCTTAAGATAGACCGCGAATGGACTGATTTACTTTGGACTTATCGGGATAAGTATAATCTCGTTGATAACGGTTTCCTGAACTTTTTCCGTATGATATCTCTTATACTGATCTATAAATCAGACCGCTCTTCGTCAGAATTCGATTTAAAAGATGATTTCAGTTTATTGGATAGGCTTTATAAGAATCAACCGGATAATGTAGCGTTTCTTGAACTAGCCTTCGATTGCATGGTTAATATCCAGAATAAGATGCTATCCAATTCATCGACCACTAACCCAATCGGTGATTTCTTCAGAACTTACCTATCGGAAAATCATTATGAGCACGGAAAAGTTGTCGTATCTCAACAAATTACAGACCTTGATATTTTCAAAGAGGTATTGAACGGAACTGCATTGGGTAGAAATACTCCTTACTGGTTAATAATGTTCTACTCATTCCTTATCTATTTAATGAATTATGACACGATAAAAGAAATAGATTTTCGTCGACGCTTGCGTGTGATAGTGAATCTGCTCAAAAATTCCAGAAACGAAGTCGTCGATACACCTAATGGTGATGCAGGAAACCGTATGCCCGCAAATCTTCGTCAGGTAGATAGTATTATTCTTTCTGGAGAGATTGCAGATTGTATAACAATTGATAATGATAAAAGACAGAATTTCAATGTGATTCAAATGGAAGAGGAGCGCCAAAAACTTCAGTTTACAAAAGAGCATCCAGAGCATTCTGATAGCCTTTTTCAGTTGGAGGACTATTATCTACTTCAAGGCCGTACAGATGTTATTGGTTATGAAAACACTCATCTTTATCAACGGTTTATCCATGTTTTTGACACATGCTCTCGCGATATTATTGACTGTGCAATGTTAGCAACATATGATTATAGTCAGAGAATAAACTATTGGTGTATACAACTTGGGTCTGGAAGTCAAGATGAAATAGGCAATAAGGCCTGGTATGCATTATTTCATCCGACAGGCAAGAACCCAGATTTCAATAAAACAAAGAAATCATTACGTTCTCTGCTTGAGGTTGATATAGAAATAGACAACAAATACTTACAAGGAATAATTGATGCGTATCTAACTGAATGTAGGACTAAAAATCAATATGATTGGCGATATTATTATATCGCTTATCCATGTTTCCGCCCCGAGCGTTATGGCAAATATACTATGTATAATGACCAACCATATGCTCTTGTAGCATTGCACTCAGAGAAGCGTGAATCATCTAATGCCTACCAATGTATGCTTCAAGCACTCATTGAAGAACAAGCAGTGGCAAATTCTGTAGAATGGTTTGATATCAGGGCACTTTCTTACAAAAAAGGACGGTTGACATGTGAGAATAATGCCTTTGTATCGTATTTATTAAAAGACGATAAAGAACGTTCCAGATTTATTATTCCACAAAACAAAGAAGGTATTGACATCGTTGACCGTATCCAATATTTCAAAGATAATAGAAAGGATAATAATTATTGGATATGTCAAGAAGATTAGTATAAAATCGTAAGCAAAGAGGATGTGTCAAAATGAAGTGACCCCAAAAAGTTGGACAGTTTAAAAATTATCCTTTAATAGAAAGAGTTCGGTATTGTACCGAGCTCTTTCCATTTAATCTGTTTGACACACCCTCATTGTTCCTTTTATAGTGCAGTATGAAGACCGTAATCTTCAAGTGCGCTTCTTGTTTTCGATACAAAGTTACGATTTTTTTAAACCACAAATTACACAGGAAGTTTTTTATTTCTTTTTTATCTCATCCAGCAGAAACCTTGTATTGTCGTAAATACCCCTTATGACTTCCGGATAGGCAAGTAATATATACTTACAAACGATTAACATCAATCATCATTGATTAGTAAGGCGTTCATTTTGAGCGCCTTTTATTTTTGCTCATTCAGCGATAATCATCGTTGAAAAGCCTTTTTCAGCTCATTTTTGTACCGTATTTGTAACTCGGACGTTGAAGCCTTATTTCTCACCAATAAGGTAGTAGAGATTTGAGACACAGTGAGACATGGTGAGACGCACTGAAACAAAATTGAAGAAATAAACGGAGAAAAAATGAGCAGTAACATCGAAATCAAAAAGAAATGTAAGTGGTGTGGGCAAATATTTGTAGCTCACAAAACAACTACAAACTATTGTTCCCATAAGTGCAATAATGCAGCTTATAAGGAATGGATTAGAAAAGAACGCATAGCAACTTATCAAAAAGAATTCTCCATAAGTACAGAAGAACCGTCTATTGAGGACAAGGAGTTCTATACTCCACCTCAAACTGCAAAACTTTTAGGAATTAGTCGAGCCAGCATTTACCGTTATATGGCAGACAATGTAATTAAAGCTGTTCAATTTAGAGGCAAAACATTAATCAGAAGAAAAGATATAGAACTTCTGTTTGAGAATGCTGCGGAGTATAAAAAGAGAGTACCAATAGAGAAAGCTCCCATCACGGACTTCTATACTACCGCCGAAGTCAAAGAGAAATACCATGTCAATGAATCATGGATATTCGCCATTGCCAAGAAGCATAACATTCCACGGACTTTCAACCGTGGTAAGACCTATTGGAGCAAGAAACATATAGATACCTACTTTGCCAAGAAAGCCCCTGACCCGGACATCACCGAATGGTATAGCACGCAGGAAATGCGGGAAAAGTTCAGCATGACCCTATCAGCCATCTACACCTTTGCCCACAAGAACGCAATCCCCAAAAAGAAAGAGGGCATTATGGTGTATTACTCGAAAAAACATGTGGACATTGCCAAAGGGATTGCCAAGCCGGAAGAAACCATGTATTATACCGTGGCGGAAGCGATGGAGAAGTTCAACCTCACGCGCGACCAGCTCTACCATTATGTGAAATGGCACCACATATCCAAGATAAAGAAAGGGAAATACACCTTCATCAAACGAGCTGAATTGGACAAACTGCTTGCCCCACCCAAGATTGAATAACGATTTTCCGGTTATCGTCCGGTGATGTTGGTCGCCATCCTATCACCCAATTTCTTTGTACCCAAAACAAATGTAAAACTCTAAATATCATTAGTTATGAATCACACCTGTACAAAAGTGACCGTTCGCCAAAGAGCGATTCGCAATGACCGTATTTCTTTGTATCTGGATTATTATCCGGCAGTGCGCAACCCCGAAACAATGCAGATGAGCCGCAGGGAATACCTCGGCATCTATCTCTATGCCCATCCCAAAAACGAAATGGAACGGGCATTCAACAATGAGATGCTGAACAAGGCGGAAGCCATCCGCTGTATTCGTGTGCAATCTCTCATCAACGAGGAGTTCGGCTTCTTGGATAAGACAAAACAGAAAGCCGACTTTCTTGCCTACTTTAAAAAGATGTGCCGCACCAAAGATGAGAAGTGGACTTTCGTGTACCAGCACTTTTATAACTTCGTCAAGGGCAAATGCACTTTCGGTGAAGTGAATGTGGATTTGTGCAAGCGTTTCCGAGAATATCTGTTGAACACCAAGTAACTCAAACATTCCGACCGTCCGATTTCGCTCAATTCAGCTTCCGGTTATTATTCCACATTCCGAGGATTGTTGAAAATCGCTTATCGTGACAAATGGCTTCGCGAAAACATCAACGATTTCTTGGATAAAATTGAACCTGAGGATGTGAAAAAGGAATATCTTACATTGGATGAAGTCAAACAACTTGCAGCCACTCCCTGCGACATACCCGTACTGAAAGCGGCCTCTCTTTTTGCCTGCCTGACTGGTTTGCGCATCAGTGACATTCTGAAACTGCAATGGGAAGATTTCGAGATTGCACCCGACCAAGGCTATTGCCTGCGTATCCGTACACAAAAGACACAGACGGAAGCAACGCTCCCCATCAGTAATGAAGCATACGAATTGTGCGGCACCCCTGGCACGGGAAAAGTATTCAAAGGTTTACAACGGAGCATGACGCAACATCCATTAAAGAAATGGATTAAGCAAGCCGGAATCAATAAGCACATCAGCTTTCACTGCTTCCGCCACTCCTATGCCGTAATCCAAATCTCATTAGGTACAGACATCTACACCGTTTCCAAGATGCTCACACATAAGAATGTGTCCACGACCCAAATCTATGCGGACTTGATAAATACGAAGAAGCGGGAAACAGCCAATAAAATATCACTCAAATAAAAACAATGCGTATGAAACGAGGAATCATATATAACAACGGACATACCATCGTAATTCCGAATGAAGAGATATGGATGACTGCATGGGAAATTGCAGACCTGTTCTATGTCACGCCAATCTCCATCAATCATGCTATCAAACGAATTTTGAAAGAGAAAGTTCTTATTGAATCTCAGGTACGCCAGTATATTTGTTTGGAGAACGGGAACCATGCAGATGTATATAATATAGAGATGGTCATTGCCCTGTCTTTCCGTTTTGACACAGGTCATTCCATCTTATTCCGTAGATGGCTGATACGGAAAGCGTTCACTCCTAACCGTTCTAAAATACCGATATTTATTCCCCTATCCGGAAAAGAACAATACTTCTGCTGATATGATAACCTGTAAAGCCCGATTTGGTCTAGCCATTTCGGGCTTTTTCATGCCCTTATCAAAAAAATCTTTACCTACTATGTACATAGTTTATAATTGCCTTAACAGCTATTCCACACTTTTGCGCATGGATTAGCCAGATAATCATTCTTTTGGCAGTTTGTGTCCTCATTAACGACGCCAGAAGCTGCCACGACTGAATGAAGTGATCGGAATTCGTTTATACCAATATACTTTTGCAGGCAAACAATTAAAATCGATAAATATGAATACAGAGAAATTAGAAAAACAAACGCTGACATGGTTAGTATTCAGCGCAAATGTAATTGTTGGTGCGATTGCAAGGCAAATGGTACTCCATTATGGATTTGATGCTTTTAATGGCTATGTGGCATTCGGAATTTGTACCCTAATGCTTACCGCCATTTATGTCAACTTGCAAGAGTTATTCAAGAAGACTCTTTCTCCTTTCTTTGAAACTCTGTTTATGAAGTTTCCGAACTACGGAAAGAGACGCAAAGTCGAAATAGAGGATAGCAAAGAAACAACAGAAGAAGAGCCTTTGCCCAAAGAAACAGACACAAATCCACCACCCAGTATAGACTATGCACAAATCCGGCTATCGGCCATGAAAGCCAAAGAACAAGCCGAACAAGAAAAGCTCGCTACGGTTCTGACCTACACACGCGAATCTTTCGCACCCTATATGAAAGAAGATGACTTGAACATTCTTTGCGAATACATCTGTCTGTTCCATGCGAACAAGGATATTCCAAAGGTTGCACGTACCGTCAAAGTGGACTCAGCCATCCGAACCATTGACCTGATGCATTTCGGATGGAACATTGGCTATCAATTCTCAAAAACAGGAATCCAAATAGCAACTTTTATCAAACGTGTTTTTGCGGAAGCCTTGAAGGAAAGCGAAATCTCCACTTTGAAAAGTAAACTGCGGTTGGATGGAAAATGCACCATCAAGATTGATACTGTCCTGAAACAATCGGCCTAATTCAGAAAACCACTAAATCCATACGTAATATGATGCAGAATGAGAAAACAATCACCTTTGATAAGCTGCCCGAAGCGGTAGGTTATCTGACCGAACAGGTCATTGAATTAAAAAAGATGGTGTCGGAACTAAAACCTCCATCATTCGAAAAACGAGTACTGATTGAAATCGAGGATGCTTGCCGCATTATCCACAAAGCAAAAGCCACGGTTTATACATTGGTACGGAAAGGTATATTGCCAGCTTATAAAAAAGGTAAGAAACTCTACTTCTACGAGGATGAACTCTTGTCATGGGTAGAAAACGGACGAAAGAAAACCTCGGAACAGAATTATAATTAGGTTTTGGCCAATATGCAAAGTGGAATGCGTCGTAAGCCTAAGCCACATACAAATTTCTAACCTTTATAATGATGGAAAAGAAAGCAATTGACCCAATGTTGATGATAGACAAAGCCATTGACATGAGCATGAAGCTGGCAGGTACCGAGTTTCCTGTCAGCATCTTTCCGAGCCGCATCCAGCGCATCATCCGAGAGGTACATGAATGCCATAGTTATCCTACGGACTACATTGCCGCCTCGATTCTCACAGCCATTGCCGTGGGTATAGGCAACACGCATCTTGTTCAAATCAAACAAGGATGGCAAGAAAGTCCTATCCTCTACATGGCACTAATAGGCAGACCGGGCGCGAATAAAAGTCACCCTCTCAGCTTTGCAATGAAACCGTTTCTTGATTTCGATTACCAACAAAATCAGGAATATGAAAAAACGTATGCCGAGTATGAACGGCAGATGGCCATGAGCAGGAAAGAACGGACGGAATGTGGATACGAACAATTTCCGTTGGAACCAGTCCGCAGACGTTTCCTTGTATCGGACGTTACGCCCGAAGGGCTGAGTCTTATCCATGCTCAGAACAAGAGGGGATTATGCTTGTGGGCAGACGAGTTGTCCGCATGGTTCAAGAACTTTAACCGATACAACAACGGTTCGGAAGAACAGTTCTGGCTTTCGGTTTTCAGTGCCAAGACAACCATTTCCGACCGCAAGAGTGCGAAGAGTTCCATCTTCATCAAGCGTCCGTACATATCGGTCGTTGGTACGATTCAAAAGAAGATTCTGGGTGAACTGGCAAAGGGAGAACGTTCAAGCAACGGATTCATTGACCGTATTCTTTTCGTGATGCCCAATCTTCAACAGAAAGCCCGCTGGAATGATAAGGAATTGCCTGCCGATATTGAACAGGGATGGCATGCCATCATTGACAAGTTTATCCATTTGGAATGCAATTACAATGACAAGGGAGAAGTTGAACCATATATCCTGCACTTTGATGAAGAGGCAAGGAAACGGCTATATGAATGGCAGCATCGTTTCTCAGAATTATGCGACCGTGAAGGGAATGATACGATTGTCAGCATTTATTGTAAGTTGGAAATCTACATCATCCGCTTCTGTCTAATTATTCAACTGGCACGGTGGACTTGTAGTGAATGCGATAAAACCTATATAGACTTGCTGACTGTGGAACGTGCCATACGACTGACAGAGTATTTCAAAGAATCTGCTTTGAGCGTACAACGCATCGTCAGCGAAGTGGCATTGAATAGCCAGCAACAAACCATTGTTGGCCAGCTTCCCTGTACGTTCACCACGGCACAGGCGACACATATTGCAGAACAGAACGGCATGAAGGAACGTACTCTGCAACGGTTCCTGAATGACAACATCGGCATCCTATTCCGCAAAGAGAAACATGGAGAATATTCAAAGATTAACCCGTGACGTTTTTGTCGCTTTTGACACTTTCAACATTGAAAACGACAATAGTGACAATAACGACACACATAAAAGAACTGAAACAATGACAACACATATATTTATATTAGAACCTTACAAAGGCATTGCAACACGACATACCTGTCCGGCTTGCCAGCGCAAGAGATGTTTCTCACGATATGTCGATACGGAGAAACGAATCTCTTTTCCTGACCACGTTGGACGGTGCGACCATGAACAGAAGTGTGGCTACCATTTTACGCCACGGAATTATTTTGAAGAAACGCCTGATGCGAAACAAATGTTGCTTGAAAAAGGTTCTTCGTCAGTTCTGCCGAAACCATGTGAGATAAAGACAACTCCTACTTCTTTCATCAACGAAGAAATAGTCAAGCGGTCTTTGAAATGCTATAAAACGAATAAGCTGTATCAGTTTCTGGCCTACCAATTTGGAGAATCATCTGCCATGAGCCTTATGAAAAAGTATCGCGTCGGTTCATCCAGATATTGGGATGGAGCAACCGTGTTTTGGCAGATAGACCGCAATAACCGAGTTCGTACAGGTAAGATAATGCTTTACAATCCGAATACAGGGAAGAGAGTAAAAGAACCACACAGCCACATCACTTGGGCACACTCCCTACTCCATAAATCCGGTTTCAACATGAAGCAATGTTTCTTCGGCGAGCACTTGTTGGCAGCAGACAAAATCCGTCCGGTCGCACTGGTCGAAAGTGAGAAGACTGCTCTTATCGCCTCCTATTACTTGCCGCAATACCTATGGCTTGCTTCAGGTGGAAAAAACGGATGCTTCAATGAAAGCAGCCTTTCGGCACTGGCGAAAAGAAGTGTTGTTCTTTTCCCTGACTTGGGAGCGACCGACTATTGGCAAAGCAAAATCGGAATGATACGCAACTATGGAATCGAGGTACAACTTTTCGACTATCTCGAAAACAACGCTCCCGAAAGCGAACGGAAGGAAGGGTATGACATCGCCGATTACCTGCTGCAAATCCAGCCAGACGAGGCTGTTCTCCAAGCGATGAACAGGAAGAATCCGCACCTGAAAACATTGATTGAAATGCTTGGTCTGGAATTGGTAAACGTACAACGGAACAGCTCCTGAATAATGTTTCGGGCATACCAAAAGGGAGGTTTTCAATACTGACCGTAAGGGCTGAAAACCGGAACTTTTAGGGTAAGCAAGTTTATGTCGGTGTATTACATTTCCCGACAACTTGCCCACCCTGAAGTCCGGTGGGACAGCTCCCGATGGTCACAACTGTAACAATTAAAAAACGACGAGAAATGAACAAGAAAAATACGATTACATTACGCCTAACCGATGACCAGTTGGCATGGTTGGGAGCGTTGAGCAGACGCAGCAAGCGGACTAAAAGCGAGGTCATCCGCGCACTCATTGAACAGGGTTCTGTGCGTGAACGAATCACCCACAACCACCTGCACATTATCCGACAGCTGATAGGTGAAAGCACCAATCTGAATCAGTTGGCAAAACAGGCAAACACTTACGGTTTCTTTGTGGTAGCCGACCAATGTCTGGAAACAGCAAACCATATTTTACAACTCATTAAACGATTGAAAGATGATAGGTAAACTGACAAAGGGAACGTCTTTTGGCGGATGTGTGTGCTACGTCCTCAAAGAAGAGAAAGCTCGATTGTTGAAAGCCGTAGGTGTGGACGGCTCGCCCGAACAAATGGCGGAGCAGTTCGAGTTACAATCCCTATTGAATGACAAGGTAAAGAATATTGTCGGACACACCTCGCTCAGCTTCTCGCCACAGGATGGCTTGCGTTTACAAAACGATGATGCGTTTATGCTGAAAATCGTCCATGAATACATGGAAAGGATGGGCATCCGAAACACACAATACATCATCGCCCGACACATTGACCGGGAGCATCCGCATTGCCACATTGTTTTCAATCGCGTGGACAACGACGGGAAGACCATCAGCGACAAGAACGACCGCTACCGCAACGAAAAAGTCTGCAAGATGCTGACCGCCAAATATCGGCTTCACTTCGCCAACGGGAAAGATTGCATCAAGGAAGAACGCTTGCGCCCATACGACCGGGCGAAGCATGAAATCTACAAAGCATTGAAAGCGGAAGTGCCATATGCACAAAATTGGAATGAGTTGAAAGACGCGCTGGCAATCCGTGGTATTGACATGAAGTACAAGGTCAGCCGGACTACCCGTGAAGTGCAAGGCGTGAAATTCACGTATGGAGGCTATACCTTTTCCGGCTCCAAAATCAACCGAGAGTTCAGCTATCTGGCCATTGACCGCCAACTGGAAAGGAATGCTTATACCACGTTCTATTCTTACCGAGAGGCTATCAGGACGAATCATGCTCCGCCACCTCCTGCACAAGAACGGAAAGTAGAATGGGATGAATCACATTCTTCGGGATTAGGATTGTTTACTCCATCCCCTACTTCCAATGCAGTGGACGAAGCAGCCTTTGAAGCGGAACTGAAACGGAAAAAGAAAGCCAAACGCAAGCGAGGCTTCCGACTATAACAAACTCTTTTTATTAATATCAAAAATTTTAAGTGTATGATTAAAAAAGATTTTGTGAAAGACATTGAACTTTACATCTGTGAGAAGTTCGGGTATCGTAACAGCGTGTATGTGAATCCGACCTGTAACGGTTGCTGCATTGACATCCGCGAAAAGGACGTGAAACTGTATTTCCGTCTGTGGGAATACAGCAAAGGAGTCAACGGTTTTCCTGACCGCTGTATCATCTTGGTGAATCACAACTTTGAGAGGAACCATCAGGAGAATCTATTGGACTTGGTGAAGTTCTTCAAGGAGTATGCACCACTCTACGGTTTCCATTATTTTGGCATTGAGAATGACATGAAAGGTTACCACCGTCTGTTAGGGCTGAAGCCGACCACAAGCTATCGATTCGATTATGACTGCTATGCCGCACCATTGGCTACAATCAACGTCTGACAGGACGGCATTTGAATGAATTTGAGCGAAGAGGGAGAGTTTTCTTCCTCTTTTCTCTTTTTATAGCATGATATTTTATACCTTTGTAAACAAAACAAAGATAGAAGGTATGGATAAACCCATGAACCGAATAAAGGAAGTGCTTGAAGAACGTGGCATCAAGCAGACTTGGCTGGCAGAGAAACTCGGCAAGAGCTTCTGCATGGTCAATGCATATGTTTGTAACAGGCGGCAGCCCAGTCTAGAGGTGCTGTTTCAGATAGCGGGGATTCTAAAAGTGGATGTAAAGGATTTGATAAACGAGAATAAAGAATAAGAATATGGCTAAGACAAATACGGCAGATATAGGTTTTGAGAAGGAGATATGGAAAGCGGCAGATTTGTTGCGTGGCAATTTGGACGCATCGGAATATAAATCAGTTGTATTGGGACTGATTTTCCTGAAATATATCTCCGACCGTTTCGAAGCAAAGTACAATGCATTGATTGCTGAAGGAGACGGGTTTGAAGAAGACAAGGATGAATATACATCCGAAAATTTTTTTTTTGTACCGCAAGAAGCCCGTTGGTCGGTCGTAGCGGAAGCTGCGCATACGCCGGAAGTGGGAACTGTCATCGACAATGCCATGCGCTTGATTGAGAAAGAGAATGTTCGTTTGAAGGGCATTCTTCCCAAAAACTTTGCCCGTCCGGAACTGGACAAACGCCGCTTGGGAGATGTGGTTGATTTGTTTACCAACATCCAAATGAAAGAGCACGGAGACACCAAAGACATTTTGGGGCGTACCTACGAATATTGTCTTTCTAAGTTTGCCGAAGCGGAAGGGAAACTGGCTGGTGAGTTTTATACTCCTGCCTGCATCGTCCGTACATTGGTCGAAGTGCTTCAACCTTACAGCGGTCGCGTCTATGACCCTTGTTGCGGCTCGGGAGGTATGTTTGTGCAATCCGCCAAATTCATTGAAAGACATCAAGGCAACATCAACAACATTTCCGTATTCGGACAAGACAGCAACCCGACCACTTGGAAAATGGCCCAGATGAATCTTGCCATCCGTGGTATAGAAGCTGACTTGGGGAAATTTGCCGCTGATACGTTTTTCAATGACTTGCATCCGACACTGAAAGCGGACTTCATCCTTGCCAATCCACCTTTCAACCTCAGCGATTGGGGAGCGGACAAATTGCAGGATGATGTACGATGGAAGTATGGTATTCCGCCTGCCGGGAACGCCAACTTTGCCTGGCTTCAACACATGATTCATCACCTGTCTCCTCGTGGACGAATCGGCATGGTGCTTGCCAACGGTTCACTCTCTTCCCAGACTGGAGGTGAAGGAACAATTCGTGAAAACATCATCAAGGCGGATTTGGTGGAAGGCATTGTTGCCATGCCATCGCAATTGTTCTATACTACGGGAATCCCTGTTTCTTTATGGTTCCTGAACCGTGCCAAGAAACAGACTGGCAAAGTTCTATTTGTGGATGCCCGCAACATGGGAACAATGGTTACCCGAAAGCTCCGTGAACTATCGGAGGATGATATTCTGAAGATTGCCAAGACTTTCGTAGATTTTGAAGCCGGAACATTGGAAAACGAGAAAGGATATTGTGCTGTAGCTACCCTTGAAGATATAGCCAAACAGGACTATATACTCACTCCGGGACGTTATGTCGGTATAGCGGAAGTGGAAGATGACGGCGAACCGTTCCAAGAAAAGATGGAAAGGCTTACATCAGAACTTTCCGACATGTTTGTCCAATCCCATCAATTGGAAGATGAAATTAGAAAACAATTAAAAAGCATCGGATATGAACTCAAATGACATATATAAGGAAATTTAGCGTGAGGCTATGATTAATCAGTTGAAACAAATAGCATTTGCTACTGCTCCGAATGTAGCATTAGGCTATCAACGAGTACAGGAAATTGAAGACATGAAAAAATTCTTCAAACTTCTTGAACATATCCAAGAAAGAAGAACATCTGATAATTATTAAATAGCCATATTCTTCCATTAGGAGATACAATCAAATAAGCGAAGAATATGAAAGAGAAACTAATCCAAGAAATCAGCAACGCAATAGCAGATATTTTAAGTGTGGAACAAATGGCACAGCTGAATGGTGTACTGCTGCAAGTGGTCAGCAAATATACCATTACGAAAGACGGAGAGAAGGCTCATGAAGAAGCAGCTTCCAACGACCGCCTGCTTGAAATCTTTCTGTCTGCCAAGCAAGTGGAAGGATGTACTACTCCCACCATCAAATATTACGGTTCTACCATTCGGCAGCTTTTCAAGAAAATGCCCAAGAAGGTGGTCAATTATACCACAGAAGATATTCGGGCATACTTGGCTGTGTTCCAGCGTAAGCACAAATCCAGCAAAGTGACGATTGACAACATCCGGCGCATCTTTTCTTCATTTTTTGCATGGCTCGAAGAAGAGGATTATATCATCAAAAGTCCTGTACGCAGGATTCATAAGGTCAAAACGGGTATGCAGGTAAAAGAGGTGCTGACGGATGAGAATCTGGAACACCTTCGGGACAACTGCAAGGAAATTCGTGATTTGGCTATCATCGACTTGCTGGCTTCCACCGGAATGCGTGTCGGCGAGTTGGTAAAGCTCAACCGTGAAGATATAAATTTCAACGAGCGCGAATGTATTGTATTCGGCAAAGGCAACAAAGAACGGATTGTTTATTTCAACGCCCGTGCGAAGATACACCTCCAGCAATATCTTGCCACACGCAAAGACCGAAATAAAGCTCTTTTCGTTTCATTGGCAAAGCCTCATAACCGCTTGGAAATTTCGGGAGTGGAAACCCGTTTACGGAAAATCGGACGGGAAGCAAAAATTGTCCGTGTACATCCTCATAAGTTCAGAAGAACGCTTGCGACAATGGCTATCGACAAAGGTATGCCCGTGGAACAAGTGCAACGATTACTCGGACATGTAAAAATTGATACGACCATGCACTATGCCATGGTCAATCAGACAAACGTCAAATTATCCCATCGGAAATTTATTAGCTAAATGAGAACAGGATATTATACATACAGACCTTGTTACCATTCTGCAAGAAGAAACAAACGCAGAAATGATAATTTAGAGCAGCAGGCGCAGACGTTGTTCGATCACTACTTTGACAGTGGAAGCATATATCTTGAAGATTCTACTACGGAATGCTTAACTGATATAGCCGTCTATCTAAACGGGTTGGCAATGCAAAAATTTCCGGCAACTGATATTGAACGAAGTTTACCAGTACTTAAAATTAAGGAATTGGGACAACATAAATGCGATAATAGTAGTGACCGCTGTTCGGATTCCATTGATACGGATTACATTATAGACAATGGAGATATTATATTCTCATGGTCTGGAACTCTCATGGTAGATGTTTGGTGCGGAGGTAAATGTGGATTAAACCAGCATTTATTCAAAGTTACTCCATTGAAAAACTATCCACGGTGGTTCGTTTATTATTGGACGAACCGCCATTTAAAGAAATTCAAACTCATTGCAAAAGATAAAGCCGTAACAATGGGGCATATAAGGCGTAGTGACCTTGAAAATGCAGAAGTTGTTATTCCTAAAAATTTGAATATGTTAGAAATTGACGCTCGAATAAATCCGTTGTTTCAATCTATCATTGATAGACGATTGGAAATTACTAAATTAGAAAATATTCGCGATACGCTTCTCCCAAAACTGATGTCGGGCGAACTGACGATTAACGAAATATAAATGGTTATGAATAAATCAATCGGCATATTAGATAAGGATTACGCTTCATGGGTTAAAGAACTTGTAAAGCGTTATCGCAGTAGCCAAATCAAAGCTGCGGTAAAAGTGAACAATGAAATGCTTCGCTTTTATTGGGAGCTTGGCAAAGACATAGAGGAAAAGCAAGCGGACAACAAGTATGGCAGTAAGTTTTACGCCACATTGAGCCGTGACTTGCGCCATGAGTTACCCAATGTTGAAGGACTATCTGAAACCTCAATCCGCTACGCAAAACGCTTTTACTCGCTTTATAACCAACAGATTACAATTCTTCCACAACTCGTGGAAGAATCTAAAAAGGCAAATCTTCCACAGCTTGTGGAAAGATTGCAATCGGATTTATTCTCTGTACCTTGGGGGCATCATCGCTATATAATCGACAAATGCTCGGACAATTCCGACAAGGCTCTGTTCTATGTTCGCAAGACTTTGGAAAATGGTTGGAGCAGGGATATGTTGCTCAATATGCTGGGAACAGACCTGTATGAACGCAGCGGCAAAGCGCAGACCAATTTCAAGAGTACGCTTCTTGATACAGACAGTGATTTGGCGCAGGAAATGACACGCGACCCTTATAACTTCTCTTTTACCAATTTGCGAAGAAAATACAACGAGCGTGTCCTTAAAGATGCATTGCTCGCCAACATCACAAACTTTTTGCTGGAGCTTGGTACAGGCTTTGCTTATGTAGGCAAAGAGTATCGTCTGCAAATTGCTGAAAAAGAAAAATTTATTGATTTGCTCTTTTATAACCTAAAACTGTCCTGCTATGTGGTGGTAGAGGTTAAGATTGGTGAGTTTGACTTTGCCGATATCGGTCAGTTAGGCGGTTATGTTGTGGCTTGCAATCACCTTCTCCGCAAAGAAGGGCGTGACAATCCTACGATAGGATTGCTTATTTGCAAACAAAAAAGCAACACGTTGGCTCAATACGCACTTGAATCAAGCAGTCAGCCCCTCGGAATATCCGAATATGAACTTGAAAAACTATATCCCGAAAAGGTGGAAGGCACAATGCCGTCCATCAAGGAGATAGAGGCTAAATTAGATGGTCAAACCAATAGCTAAATTCTCATTTATAGAACAATATGAAACTATTTTCAGAACGATATAATTACGTAAAAATAAACGATGTGATTATAAGAGAAAAAATCACACCAGAAATACAGAATGCAATATGTTCATGTTATGATAAATTGCAAGGATTCTTTATAGACTCTGGAATATATTATGGTGATCCCTACATCGATATGGAAAAATATTTGTGGACTTATTTCCTTAATCAACGTGAGGGAAACTTTAATGTAGGAAGTAGGTATCACATTGTAGCAACACAATTCATAGAGGATGTCAAAAATCCTTGGTATAAAAAATTAGATTTAATAGAATTTACCATCAAATATTTATATACCATTGATGCAAAGTATGATAGACGCATGTTCGTTTTCCATTCTTTTGTTAATCAACTTAACTACGAATTTAAGCGGTTAAATTTCGCATACAGAGTTGTTAATACCGAAATAGTCGAAATTACTTCGGAAGAAGAACTTGATGCAGTTGAATCTTCCATTCATGATTCTCCTTCAAATATAAAAATGCATTTAAATAAAGCTTTAGAATTATATGCTCAACGGCCAGTTGGGGATTATAGAAATTCCATTAAAGAATCAATTTCAGCTATCGAGGCATATTGCCGTGAGATTACAGGAGAGAAGACTTTAGGTGAGGCACTTAACAAAATAAATAACAAAGGACTAGTCATACCTCAAATATTAAAAGTTGCATTCGAAAAGTTGTATGCATATACCAATCAGCCTGATACTGGAATCCGACATGCTTTAATGGATGAATCCGGCACATACACTCCTGCTGCAGAAGAGGCTTTGTTTATGTTGGTGTCGTGTAGTTCTTTTATTAATTACCTAAATAAGAAACTGAAATAATTAGTTTATGGAAGAATACGATAAAATAGAAATACAGCAAATTTGCTCAAATATATGTAGTGGAGGTACGCCTAAAAGTACCGTTGCTGAATATTATGGAGGGAATATTCCTTGGCTTAATACCAAAGAAATAAATTTTTGCCGTATTTATAAAACAGAAAAAACAATAACTGACGAAGGATTTAATAATTCATCAGCTAAATGGGTTCCTGCAAATACTGTAATTGTTGCAATGTATGGGGCAACAGCAGGGAAAACTCGGATTCCATTAACAACCAATCAAGCGTGTTGTAATCTAACCATTGATTCGACCAAAGCAGATTATCGATTCGCCTATTATGCCTTATGTAATGATTATGCTTTCCTCTCATCTCTTGCAAACGGAGGAGCACAACAAAATTTAAATACGCAGCAAATAAAGGAATTTGAGATACCTTTTCCATCTCTTAGAGAACAGAAACGTATAGCAGACATACTTTCATCTCTCGATGACAAAATCGAGCTAAACCGCCGGATAAATGATAATTTAGAGCAGCAGGCACAGGCGTTGTTCAAGGCTTGGTTCATGGATTTCGATCCGTTCAAGGATGGGAAGTTTGTTAATTCAGAGCTTGGAAGAATACCGGAAGGATGGGAAATACTATGTGCTGATGAGATTTACAATATTAATATAGGGAAAACACCTCCAAGAAAAGAAAGTGTTTGGTTCTCAGAAACGGAGGACGCAAATATAAAATGGATTTCCATATCTGATTTGGCAAATTGTGGAACTTTTGTTGGTAGTTCCAGTGAATACTTAACACCACAAGCAATAAATAAATTCAACATTATTGTTGTACCTTCAGATACAGTGTTATTGAGTTTTAAGTTAACAATTGGTCGCATTGCTATTGCGAAATGCAGCTTAACGACCAATGAAGCTATTGCTAGATTCTATTTACCGAATCCGACATATCGTGAGTTTACATATTTAACATTAAAGAATTATGACTATTCTAAGTTGGGTAGCACTTCATCCATTGCAACAGCTGTTAATTCAAAAATCATCAAAAATATGAAGATACTATTTCCTAATACAAAGGACATAGAGAAGTTCCATAATACTGTCAAACCTATTTTTGATACAATAAAATCTAAATCTGACGAAATAGATAGATTATGTGAACTGCGTGATACTCTTCTCCCCCGACTTATGTCTGGTGAGCTTAGCATTAACACTATAACTGAATGAAACAGAATGAGTGATTTCGACAAATATATAAGGCAAGGTGAACCTGAGAGCAGAGAAAAGGCTCAGGCATGGCAGACTGCAATCGGACTGCAAGACGTTGATGGCCTTAAACCATCGGAGTATTTGCTGCAAACAGCAGGCAGACACATCGAAGGAGATATTACCATTGGCGAGGTAAAACAACTGATTAACAGTTACTATCAGTCTAAAAAAACCAGAAAGGATATAGAGCATGAACGGACAGAAGAAGCTGATAAGGTATCCGCAAGAATCACTGAAATATTATCCGAAAAATCCTTCTCGTTCACGCCGGATTATCTGATACTCATTCATAGACGGCTATTTGAAGGTTTGTACAAATTTGCAGGAAGGTTACGCAATTATGACATAACCAAGAAAGAATGGGTGCTTGACGGAGATACCGTTTTGTATTCGAATCATGGGTTAATCCGCCAAACGCTTGAATATGATTTCGGGCAAGAAAAGAATGTCGATTATCCGTCACTGGATGCCAACCAAGCATTGAGACATATCTGCAAGTTTGTTTCGGACATTTGGCAAATCCATCCTTTTGGAGAAGGGAACACACGTACCACAGCCGTGTTCACCATGAAATACCTGCACACCTTCGGATTCACATTCGACAACAGCGTATTCCAAGAACACTCATGGTATTTTAGGAACGCATTGGTCAGAGCCAATTACAACAATTATTCAAAAGGAATATCCGCCACCACATCCTTTTTGGAACTGTTTTTCAGGAACCTGTTGTTTGGCGAAAAGAACGAATTGCATAATAGAACAATGCATATTGCAACTTCTCAAAGTGCCAACGCCAATAATTCAAAGAGCCAAAATGACACTTTGAATTGCACTTTGGACGAGATTGCCTTATTGAAATTCCTCAAAGACAATCCTGATGCTACGCAAACTGAGATTGCTGTACATATCGGCAAATCTCCCCGAACCGTCAAACGAATGACCCCCTCTTTGATAGAACGTGGCTTGCTGGAACGGGAAAACGGGAAAAGGAATGGGAAATGGGTCGTTAAAAATATAGATTTGAACCACTAAATTCTCATTTATCAAATGAAAAGATATTCAGTAAATATAAAAGAAATTGAACTTGAGATACACCAAGGTAATTATAGACGCCGGGTGAAATACAACAATAAAGATTTTGATATTCTTGTTGTCAGTATAAAGAATGAATCAGGGGAAAAATACTTTGCTTTATCAGCATCTATTCTACCTGATAAAGATTCTATTCATATAATTTATGACCCTCTATCCGAAAATATTCAATGGTCTCCGCAACTTAACGGAATTGTTGACATTACAAAGTTGTATAGATAAACTCTTGTCCCATGTATAAATTAAAAGACATTATCCAATTTAATCCTCAAGAAAAGCTTCGTAAAGGGATTATGGCACGGAAAATAGCAATGGAACAACTTACTCCATTTAATCGTTTTGTGCAATCAAACATCTTTGAAGAATACAAAGGAGGAAGTAAATTCAGAAATGGCGATACGATAATGGCTCGCATTACCCCTTGCTTGGAGAATGGGAAAACTGCATACATTTCATCTTTAAACCAGAATGAACTAGCTTTTGGTTCAACTGAATTTATCGTATTAAGACATATTGAAGGTATTACTGATAGTAAATACATCTATTATCTAACAATTAGTCCTCAAATAAGAGAAATTGCAATAAAATCTATGGTTGGTTCATCTGGTCGTCAAAGAGTCCAACAAAGTATGCTTGAAAATTACGAAATTTTATTGCCTTCTTTAGATAAACAAAGAGAAATAGCAACTATACTATCTTCTCTTGATGACAAAATCGAGCTAAACCGCCGGATAAATGATAATTTAACCCTAATAGCATAATCGTAATATCATGGAATGGATACGTGAACATATTAGTAAAATGCCAAGTTTCAGCTACTTGAATGTACATCTTTCAACCATAGAGAATGCAGTTAAAACAAACCCGGATTTGTGTGTAGAGGTATGCAAAAGTCTGATAGAAAGCATTTCAAAACCATTCTTACCAACCAAGCCATTGCGTATAAAGATAATGTGCAATTTCAGAATTTGGTGAAGCAGACTTTAGATAATTTGTTCATGGACGAATATTACAAAGCAGACAAAATAGAATTAATCCGAAGAATAGCTTCTGTTTCTCAAAAACTTAGCGAAATAAGAAATCTCTCCGGTTTTGCCTCACACGGACAAGACAAGCAGCACATGCCTTTCGATAGGATGATGGCTGTTTTGGCATACAAATCCACGGATATGATAGGAGGCTTTATCCTATACTCTTATATTCATTGCACCGCAAAACCTGATTCCCGTATCCATTACGAGGATTGCCAAACGTTCAATGAACTGTTTGACGAAGAAAACCCGTTGGAATTAGGAGGTGTAATTCTTTCTGCTTCCGAAGCCTTGTATAAACAAGATTATGAGGCTTATAAGGAAGCCTACTATTCCTATTTAAGCAACCTAAAAAATTAACGATATGTCATTCACAGAAGATAGTTACGAAAACGCATTGATTGCCTTGTTTGAAAATATGGGCTATCAGCATCTATATGGGCCGGACATTGAACGCGATTACTACACACCGTTCTATGAAGAGCAAGTGTTGAACAGTTTGAGTACGGTTAATCCGAACAAACCGTTAGCGGCCGTCCATGAAGCCATCGCAAAGCTGAAAGACATTGATACAGGAAGTCTGACGCAAAAGAACGAAATCTTCATGGACTATCTTCAGCATGGCATCGAAGTGTCTTATCACGATGGGAAGGAGCAACGGAATGAACTTGTCTATCTGATAGACTACAAAGACATCCGGAGAAATGATTTCCAAATCATCAATCAATGGACTTTCGTAGAGCATTCTGAGAAACGAGCAGACCTTATTGTTTTCATTAATGGATTGCCGCTTGTAGTTATGGAGCTAAAGTCTCCTTCACGGGAAGAGACCGATGCTTCGGAAGCCTATTTGCAACTCCGAAACTACATGAAAGAGATTCCGTCCCTATTCATTTATAATGTATTTTGCGTAATGAGCGATATGGCTTGTTCCAAAGCCGGAACCATTACCGGGAAGGAAGACCGCTACATGGAATGGAAAACCAAAGACGGTGACTATGAAAGCACGGATTTTGCCGATTACGATACATTCTTTGAAGGCATTTTCATCAAAGAACGGCTGATTGACATTATCAAGAATTTTGTTTGCTTCTCAAAAGACGAAGCCAGATCAGCCAAAATCCTTGCCGGATACCATCAATACTTTGCAGTAAAGAAAGCCATAGAGCGCACGAAGATAGCGATTGTGAATGACGGGAAAATCGGTGTATTCTGGCATACACAAGGCAGTGGAAAATCTCTGTCGATGGTATTTTATGCCCATCTGCTGCAAGAAGAATTATCACAGCCGACTATTGTCGTGATTACAGACCGTAACGATTTGGACGACCAACTCTATACGCAATTCTCAAAATGTAAAGACTTTCTCAGGCAAGAACCTGTACAAGCTAAAAGCCGTGAAGGACTGAAAGGCTTGCTGGCAGGACGTGAAGCCAATGGTATAGTGTTCACGACTATGCAGAAGTTTGAAGAATCAAGCGAACCGTTATCTTTACGCAAGAATATCATCGTGATGACCGATGAAGCGCACCGAGGCCAATATGGTTTTGAAGAGAAAATCAAAATGACCAAGAATGAGAAAGGCGAAGATGTAGCCAAACGAATTATCGGCACGGCAAGAATCATACACGATTCGTTACCTAATGCTTCCTATATTGGTTTTACAGGTACACCCATTTCTAACAAAGACAGAGATACGGTGGAAGTGTTCGGAAGCTATATCGACGTGTACGACATGACACAAGCCGTAGCGGACGGCGCTACTTGCCCTGTATATTATGAATCGCGTGTAATCAACCTGAATTTGGACGAGGCTACTCTCAAAGCCATAGACGATGAATACGAATTACTTGCCGAGGAAGGTGCTACCGAAGAACAAATAGAAAAAAGCAAGAAGGAGATGTCGCACTTGGAAGAAATCTTGAGTGCGCCTGCCACCATTGATTCGCTCTGCCGGGATATTCTGAAACACTATGAAGAAAACCGCCAATACGAACTGACTGGAAAAGCCATGATTGTGGCTTACTCCCGACCTATTGCCATGAGCATCTACCACAAAATATTGGAACTCCGTCCGGAATGGAATGAAAAGGTAAAAGTGGTGATGACCGGAAGCAACAAGGATCCGGAAGAATGGCACGAGATTATCGGCAACAAACAATATAAAAAGGAATTGGCCAAACGCTTCAAAGACGATGATGACCCGATGAAAATCGCCATTGTAGTGGATATGTGGCTGACAGGTTTTGATGTTCCGTCTTTGGCAACCATGTATGTGTACAAGCCAATGAGCGGTCATAATCTGATGCAAGCCATTGCCCGCGTAAATCGGGTATTTCATGGCAAAGCTGGTGGATTGGTAGTAGACTATATCGGAATAGCCAAAGCCCTGAAAGAAGCTATGCATGACTATACCCGGCGTGACCGCAAGAATTTCGGAAATCCAGACATCAAGGAGACCGCTTTGCTCAAATTCAAAGAGAAATTGGAAGTGTGCCGTGATTTGTTTCATGGCTATGACTATAGCCACTTCCAAACCGCATCGGATGCCGAATGTGCCCAAATCATCAAAGGAGGTGTGAACTTCATCATGTCACCCGACAAACAAGAGAAGCAGCATAGCTTCTTAAAAGAAGCTATGCTCTTACATAATTCCATCACCTTGTGCCGCAGTCTCTTGAATGAACAGCAACGCTATGAAGCCGCATTCTTTGAAACCGTCCGTACCCTCCTTTCCCGAATGACTGGAAAAGGCAAAGTCTCGAAGAAAGAAATCAATGCAAGAATCGGTGAACTGCTGAAACAAAGCGTAAAAAGCGAGGGTGTAATCAATTTGTTCTCTGACGTAAAAGCGGAATTCTCTTTATTTGACTCTGCATTTTTAGAAGAAGTATCCAAGATGAAAGAGAAGAACATTGCCGTCGAGTTGTTAAAGAGACTGCTGGCGGAACATGTTACCTTGTATCAAAAGACCAACATCGTACAAGCAGAAAAATTCTCCGACCTACTGAACCGGTCTCTGTCTTCCTACCTAAAGGGGCTACTCACTAATGAAGAAGTCATACAGGAACTTTTGAAACTGGCAAAAGAAATATCTTCATCAGAATCGGCAGGGAATGACTTGGGTTTGACACGGGAAGAAAAATCATTCTATGATGCTTTGACCAAGCCGCAAGCCGTACAAGACATATATACCAACGAACAATTGATTGCAATGACTAAAGAACTTACTGAAACCCTCCGTAAGAACCGGACAATAGACTGGCAGAAAAAAGAATCAGCGCGAGCAGGCATGCGCAAAATGATAAAACGCTTGCTTAAGAAATATCATTATCCGCCCGAAGAAGCAGCCAATGCCTTGGAAACGGTTATCCGCCAATGCGAGCAATGGACAGACAATGAAGAAACCATAAGTGAGCCGAAATTGTATAGTTTGCAAGAAAGCTCTTATTCGATGGCTGCGGAACCAAATGTAGAATATAATAAATGCAATAGATAGAATGAATGAACAGAAACTAATAAAATACCTTGCGTCTTATAAAGAATGGTTGATGAAAAATCCATCAGTAACCAATGAAGCAAAACAAGAAAGGATGGAAGCACAACAACAAGCTCATGCTTTCACTAAAGAGCGGCTTCTTAACCTGTCGGAAGACGACTTGTTCGAATATCTTTCGCCACTATGGGCTATGGCTATGTGGGGTAATAAGCATTATCAGATTGATAATATCATAGAAGCCAATGGAATTGAATTGCTCCGCAAACAATTTGCCAATTTGATTTATGGAGAAACCGACATTGAAAAGCGATGGGATGATTTCCGTTCAAAAATTAAAGGTATTGGTCCAGCTATTATGAGCGAGCTGTTATGCAAAACACATCCCTCACAATATCTACTTTGGAATAAAAAGACATATACCGGATTTAAGACTTTGAACATTAACAATCTCCCACGCTATGAGGCAAGATTGGACGGGAAAATGTATGCAAAGTTATCCGGCATCGGACGAGAATTGCTTGCAAGGTCTCAGAAATACGGATATAATGAAATCTGCGATTTGTTGGCGTTAAACTCTTTTATATGGAGTGAGTTACAAGACGATTCTACAGATTGCACTATTCCCGACAAAGAAGAAGAACTTATTACTACGAGCAAAAAAGATGCGACTTTCATCCACAATGACATACGGGACAAAGTAGCAGAAATCGGTCATTGTTTAGGTTTTCGGGCTGAAGTTGAAAAGAAAGTTGCCGCAGGTGCAGTGGTTGATGCTATTTGGGAAGTTACCATTGGAAACATGGGACGCGTGATTTATGTATTTGAAGTTCAAACTTCCGGCTCTATTGATAGCTTGATACTGAATCTTATGAAAGCTAAAAACAATAAAGCAGTTCAAGGCATTGTTGCTGTGACAGATCAGAGACAGATTGAACGGATTAAAAAAGAAATAGAATCACTTCCCATAAAAAATGAAGTGAAATTTTGGGATTACACAGAAGTGCTAAAGATACATGAAGCCTTGCAGTTCGTAAATGAATCCATTAACCGACTTGGACTTGTTCCAAATGGTCTATAAAAGATACTACATTTATGAATGACTCCAAAGGCAACCTCCTCCTCTACCAGACCGAGGACGGACAAACAAAAATAGAAGTCACGCTCGCCAATGATACCGTGTGGCTCACCACCGACCAAATGGCGGAATTGTTTCAACGCAACAAATCCACCATTTCGAGGCACATTAAGAATGTGTTCGAGTCCGGAGAATTGAAGCCGGATTCAACTGTTGCATTTTTTGCAACAGTTCAAAATGAAGGCACAAGGAAGGTAGAACGCAATATAGCCTACTATAATCTCGATATGATTATCAGCGTAGGTTATCGTGTCAATTCCCACCGAGGTGTCCAGTTTCGTATTTGGGCAACACAGGTATTACGGGAATACCTTATCAAAGGATTTGCGATGAACGATGACTTGCTGAAACGTGCCGGAGGCGGCAATTATTTCGATGAGCTTCTCAGCCGAATCCGTGATATTCGTTCGTCCGAAAAGGTGTTCTATCGTAAAGTATTGGAAATTTATGCACTCAGCATCGACTATGACCCACGGGCAGAGGCTACGCAGATGTTCTTCAAAACCGTACAAAACAAGATGCACTTCTCGGCTCACGGACATACAGCAGCAGAAGTTATCTACCAAAGGGCGGATGCCAACAGGGACTTCATGGGCTTGACCTCATGGACGGGCGGATTGCCCAAACGCACGGATGCGGAAATAGCAAAGAATTATCTGTCTCCCGAAGAACTGGACACGTTGAACCGCATTGTCAGCCTGTACCTTGACTTTGCCGAACTTCAAGCGCAGTCGCACAAGCCGATGTATATGAAAGACTGGATTCTGAAACTGGATGATTTTCTGAAACTCTCCGGCAAGGAACTTCTAACTCATGCCAGAACCATCTCCGCCGAGCTTGCCAAGCAGAAGGCAAATCAAGAGTACGACAAGTTCAAGGAACGGACGCAATACGAGCTTTCACCCGTAGAAATCCATTTCTTGGAAAGTTTTGAGAAAGAACAGAAGAAATTGAAAAGGAAGTAAGACAGAAATTAAAATCTGAAATTTACAGTATCAACAAAGCACAAATGATACTGTGAGAAATCAAAGTGATACTGTAAATGATACTGAAACATCTCCAAGACGAGCAATGATGATGACTACAAAAATACTTTTCCTCCATGGCTTCTTCGCTTCGGGCAATTGCATGCCAGCCCAAGCGTTGAAGCAAGCATTCAAAGGTAAAGCAGAAGTCCTCACGCCTGATCTTCCGCTTCATCCGCGCGAAGCTCTCACATTCATTACAAGCCTTTGCGAGCGTGAACATCCTAAAGTATTGGTAGGCAATAGCAACGGCTCTTTCTTGGCACAGATAGTGGCATCGCATTTGGGAATACCTGCCCTGTTGGGTAATCCTCATTTTGAGATGACCCGTTTCCTTTCCGAACGCATCGGAGCGCATGAGTATAAATCATTACGAGCGGACAGACGGCAACATTTCGTGATAGACCAACCGCTGATAGATGAATTTGCAGAGGTGCAAAAACATCAATGGGATGATTGGCGACCGGAAATGACTGACCGCATTTGGGGATTATTTGGGGAGAATGACCATTTGGCGCATTTCGAACCGTTGTTCCTGCAACACTACACCCATGCTTATCACTTTCCCGGTGCACATACGCCTACGGCGGAAGAAGTGCGGGAGTATTATGTGCCGCTGGTGGAAAAACTTATAGAATAGGGTCACTTCCTACCCCATAAAACAGGAAGAAGTGGCCCAAACATTAATCTTCAATAGATTCTCGAAGAATGTGCAAAGTTTCCTTTTTGTACTGCCTACGGTTATATCCTTCTCCCCTGCACATCCAGCAACTACATGGAGTTCCCGTAGATTGATAAACCTTTGCCCATTTATCCTTTGCCAATTCGAACCAATGTGGATGTTCAACTACACTTCCATCCTCATGAATAATAGGATGTCCGTAAGCGGCATAAAGAATCATACGAGCCTTAAACACACGCGCCATTTGTTGACGATATGGACATACAGCAGAGTTACCCGTTTACGGTGGAAACCATGCCGGTCCCTCACGATGTTGCAAAGGGGCAGACCGTGGAAATCCGCTGTGAGATGAAGAAGAAGGGCAATTTTACCAATACACTATATACGATACTTCTAATATGAAGGTAAAGAAACATTAAAGATGGACAACGGTACGGTATTCTTGCCGAACGACTGTTACCTACTGGAGAACGAGAAGTTCCGTCTGTCTATACCTCACAATGCGATGAAACACAGAATTTCATCGTGG
>ENA-OOQG01000136-OOQG01000136.1-human-gut-metagenome-genome-assembly--contig:-NODE-136-length-28774-cov-3.215955_pt1 | contig 28774 bp, 28 predicted proteins | sample MGYA00241085_ERZ501155 | MGnify/ENA primary metagenome ERZ501155 (study PRJEB25962, sample SAMEA2042438) | human gut metagenome | biome: human gut; feature: human-associated habitat; material: faeces...
GAAGGACACCTTGCTGTGCTTTTGAGAGCACAAGAAATCCGTCAGCAAACGGATTGGAAATTGTGCTGTTATTACGGCGCCCAAAGCATCGTTTCCTGATGCCCAAACTGCCCAAAAGAAGAACGGGAATAAGTCTGTGTACAAGTCTGAACCTTAGTTTGAGGATACGGAGAATGAAAGTTATGTTTCCTTTCTTCTGCTATACAGGCAATAGCGTCAGTTCGATGCCTATATGTGCCAATTACAGCCAAAATCAGCTTTATGCCAATAGAGAAATGCAATTTTAGGCAGATACATCTTCGCTTGTTTGCAAACGCATGGAACCAATGGTTTGCAAAAACGATGACGGGCAGAAGCGAACATTCAGAAAATTCATTCTATACAGGTTTGCTGCAACATAGTTTCAATGGTACGCTGATTTATCGTTTTGCTGTCGTACTGTCGTACTGGTTTACAACAGCAAAACTTCAAATAAAAGTATCAGCAATGGGGTGCGGATTTTAAGGGGTAGAGCTTGGATGATGTAAATCTGTGGTACAATACATTTGGCTATCAATGTAATAATGAAGCAATAAATAAACAAAAGCGTATGGACATACACACACTGGCCTGCAAACCAGCTCGCGTTCCAACCTGCCTGCCGTCCTGCTTGCCTGCCGACTGGCCCGCCAGCTTACCTGCCTACCGGCACACTGGCAGACAGGCAAACCTTCCAACAGACTAATCCGTCAACAGAAAAGCTTAAATACAATTGAGGAACAGTATGAATTTAAACGCGGGTGCAGTGCTACTGATTTTTCATCACCAAGATGAGCAACTAATGACAATAATGAAAAGATGTTTGATTTTCTCTATTTTTCAGAAGAATAACTTTGGTAATAAGGGATAAAAACACTACTTTTGCAAATAAGAAAAGCGTTCTTTTGATTAGTGCAGAACATTGCAGAATAGAGAAGCCCGCTGGTTTCTATATCGTTACCTGTTAAGCTGATATTCTTTGTAAATTACTTGTTTTCAACGTGTAAGGAGAAGTGGTATGTCTTCTGGAATGAAATGTGATGTGCTTCTTTATCCCGGCACCCATGCACCACTCCCTTAGCGTACTGTTCGTCACGTGTGGCGAGTGAATCCAATCGAACACGTTGTCATCGGGTTTCCCTCGCTCGCCCATAAGCTCAACGGCTTCGGGGGCGAGGTCAAGATATTCAAGCCCGTTTGTTTTCTTTTGGTTGAAAATGATACGTGTAAAGTTGTCCTGCGTATAAACGTCTTTCCATTTGAGCCGCTCGATGTCGCTACGGCGCAGACCTGTCAGGCAGGAGAACAGGAACGCCCGTTTGACGGACGGATAATGGCATTCCGTCCGGGCAAGCAGCCGAACCTCGTCTATCGTGAGGTACATCCTTTTTCCCTCTTCCGCCTTGATGCCCTCTATTCCCCGTATGGGATTGTGCGCAATGATGCGCTCGTCGTATGCCTTGTTGCAACAGGCACGCAGCTTGTTGAAATAGGAAACCTTGCTGTTTCGGGCGAGCGGTCTGTCCTTTACTCTGTCCCGGCTGTCCTCCGACCACGCACACGCCTCGTTTTCGAGGTAGTTCTTGAAGCCCAAGACAAACTCCCTGTCAATGTCTTTCCATTTGAGCGTTTTCAGTTTCGGTTCGTATTTGAGCAGGTGTTTCAGACAGGAGTTCCAATTTCCCCAATTCCCCATGCTGTCGCTCTTGAAACGCTCCTTGCACATAGCCACATAGTACTCGTAGAAGTTGCTGTCCTCCTTGAACGGAGATTTGAAACCATACTCGCTGTTCTGCAATTCGACGAGCCGTTTCGCCCGGATAGCCTCGGCGAGCTTCAGCGTTTCTTGGTTTCTCCGTTTGTCCTCCTTGTTCGTTTCGGGGATTAGGTACAGTTTAAGGTACTCATACGACCTCTGCCCGTTCAGGTAGATGTCGAGGTACAGCGAGATAAGACCTGCCGGGGTCTTGCGCTGCCTTAATCGGATAGGTTCTTTGGATTGTCCCATAATTTTGTTGCTTTTTGTTGCTAAATCTATACGAGCAACAAAGTAACAACAAAAAAACGACAATTCGGGTATAACTTGTGCAAAATAACTATGTTTTTCAATCTATGGCTAAACGGCTGAATTTACGTGAGTTATTTCGCATAAGTTGTATCCTTTTTGTATTTGAGTTGACATGGTAAAAATACGGGTCATTTTCCTATGCAGTATGTGTACATCGTTGATTATCAATAGTATAGCGCTCTAAAAGGTACAACCAGCAGGTTGGCAAGTATCTGAGAATGTGTAAGTTAGTGATTTTTAGCACCATTCTCGGCTTGTACCTCCATTTTGGAAAGTAAAAGTAAGTGTAATTTCTTGAATATCAAAATGTGCGGTACAAAAACTTGTGAAAAATACCGTTTTTTGATGAGAAAAGGTACAAAAATGGCTCTGAAACCGAGAGCCACATTATGATTATTTTGCAAAGTACTCAGTCTTCAACCAATAGGCATAAATCGGGTCTTGGAACGAGATTTCACCGGCCTTATTATCCAATATATCATTCTTGATAAGGGCAGCCTTTGAGCGGGATATTGAGGTCGTTGAAGAGATTTGATAGCGATGCATCACTTCAGTCGAGCTAATAGCCTTTTCTCCAGCTATAAGAGCCTTGAGGTAGTTCAGTTGCTGTGTGGTCAGTGTTTCGGTGATTGTTACAAACAACAGACTTAACTGCTCCACCAACGCTGTGTGCGCCTCACGTACGATCTCAACGGTACATACATCCTTTGTTCTGAGCCATGAAAGTTGTGCTAGCTGCTGTGCGTAGTATGGATGATTATCTACAAGCTTTGCAATCAAATGGCTTGCTTCATCGTCAATGTTCTTACCGGTATCAGCGAAACGACTTTTGAAAAATTCCACAAGGCAAGGCGTGTCAATCTTATTGAGAAACATCAGGTTGCCAAACTTGTAGAACGGTTTGGATGAGTCGCTAAACACTTCTATCATCATGTGGCGTTTGCTACCATAGAGACAATAAGCCACACTCTGGTGCAGTTGCCAATGTGAACGCAACTTTTTCTGGAAATAGTCTGGGTCTGTAAATTCCGCGATATTTTGGAACTCATCTACGCAAATCACGATTTTCAGCCCCTTCTTCCTGGCAATTTTTTCAGCAAGATCGAGCACTTCATCAGGATTGCGCTTTACCTCCTCCCAATCAAAGTCGATTGAAACCTCATTAGTGGGGTCTGTACCGATTGAAATCTTGGGAACAAGATGCGAAAAGAAACTCTTCGCACTCTCGATTGCCTCCTCCCATTTTGTGGAAGTGGCAGCAATGACCTTTTGGGCGAGAAGTGAATAAAAATGCTCCTTGCTACGCACATTGAACAGGTCGATATGACAGATCCGGAGGTTACTGTCCTGCACCATCGCTAACTTTGCGGCCTTGTTTACAAGCGAACTTTTACCCCAGCCGCGAGGAGAGATAATAATGGTGTTGATTAACGATGTGAAATACTGGACCAAGTAAGTCGTTTCTTTTTCACGATCGCAAAAATCTTTTCCGATGGCTATTTTTCCATATATAAACGGAACTTCTTCCATATCACTCTATTTTTGATTATGTTGCTAATATAGCACAAAAATGTAATTACATAAGTCGATGCTACAAAAAGTGTATATACATTTATTGTAGTATTTTGCTGATTGGTGTTGTCTATACATAAATATCTGGATAAAAGTTGTACAATTATAATGGGTTTCGTTTTCTGGCAAGAAACAATATATTATTTGTTATAGGTGAAATACGAACTCTACGAATAATATAATAGCATTTAATGTCTTAACGTCCAATGATGTGATCAAGCAGATTACGGTAAGAGTAAATTCGAAAATTTATTCCTGTAACACATCATAAAATAAAGTAAAACCGCTAAATTTGTATATTATATGATAGGTTGAACTATGATAAAAAATACGATGGGTACCAAGTTGCCAAGAAAACTGGAGCAGAAGATGTAGATTGTGGGTAGGTTCACAACAAGAGTAAATTAGTGAAATTATCAACTTAAGAATAGAAATATGAAATATAAAAAAAGCCTTTTAGATAGTTTTTTAGAGCAATGGATAAACGATAATGCAAAAGAGTTAAAGTATACACTCAATGAAACATTGGAAATGGAACAAAATTGTCTCGAACAAATACGTCAAAGTATAAGTCATTGCAAGGATAATATTGCTGCTTGTGAAAAACAAATAAAAAAATGCAGTCCGGCTTCTTTGGCTATCCTCGAAACAAAGAAATCTGCATTTAAAGACAATCTACTCATATGGAATACAATGGGGCATATTCAAATGGCCAGTATTGAAATGAAAGAATATTTGAAGCGATTGTCTGTTGACGGTATTGATGAATGGGAACAGCGAGATGTTATTAAATCAGTATATAAGGCGATATATGAAACTTCAAAAAAGTTGGTTGATGCTACTGCCGAGATTTTCAAATTTATCAAACGTTGTTTTCCGAATTATGACTATAGAATATTTACTAATGTACGAAAAGAACTTACTAAATTTAGAGAGTCGAATGCTTCTGAATTAACTCGCGTTAGAAATATGATAGATGCTCATAGAGATGTGGAAGTAAGTGTTCAAATGGAAGTTATAGAAGGATTGCATTTAGCTAATGCAGTGCAATTAATTGTTGAGTACGAAGATATTATTAATAAATTGGGTAATGTGACAAGCCCGATTAAAGAATTGGGGTTAAAAAGATTACAAGCATGCTTCTAATTTCGAATATACATACATGCTGAATGCAAAAAATATGTTGTAACGCATTATAAAATAAAACAAGATTATTATATATTATATGATATATTGAGCTATGACAAAAAGTACGATGGGTAACAAGCTGACAAGAAAATTGGAGCAGAAAATGCAAATTGTGGGTGAACAGATCAGGCTGGCCAGATTGCGCAGAAATCTTAGTATTGCTCAGGTTGCCGAACGTGCCACCTGTTCACCTCTTACGGTTTCGCGCATAGAGAAAGGTGTGCCGACAGTGACAATAGGCATTTATCTTAGGGTACTTTATGCACTTCAAATGGATGATGACATTCTTCTGCTTGCAAAAGAAGATGTAATGGGAAAAGCATTGCAGGATTTGAGTCTCAAGAAACGAAAAAGAGCATCCAAAAAAGAATAAGTTGATATCAAGACTATGATGAACCGAACAAAAAATAAGTGTATCTTTGTAGATATGTTATCAATAAATTGAATTAATATGTCGAATAATCAACAAATAGTGATGAATAGAATTAAAGTCCTTTTAGTGGAAAAGCAAAAAACTAATAAATGGTTGGCTGAACAAATGGGTAAATCAGAGAATACTATATCAAGATGGTGTTCGAATAAATCACAACCGTCTATTAGCCAATTGCAAGAAATTGCAAACTTACTTGATGTTGATATTCGAGTCTTATTAAAACCACAGATATCTAAATAATATTACGAATTGGTTTCACAAAATCTTACAGAATGTCAGAGCGCATAAATAATATAATAGACGATATAAAAGAACAATATCTTGAAGACGATAACAATATCCCTTGGATTATTGGCTTCAGTGGAGGTAAAGATAGTACTGTTGTATTAACACTTGTATGGAAGGCATTACTTTCTATACGGGAGAATCTGGGGAACTCAGCTCTTTCTAGGCAAGTATACGTTGTAAATAATGATACTCTTGTTGAGAATCCGATTATAACTGATTACATTGTAGAGGTCTTAGACTGTATCAAAAGCGCAGCTATTGAGCAAAAACTTCCTATTAGTGTAGAAATAACAGTTCCTAAATTAGAAGATAGTTTTTGGATCAGTTTCTTGGGAAAAGGGTATCCTGTACCCAATAATGCATTTAGATGGTGCACTGATAGATTAAAAATAAAACCTACTACTCAATTTATATTAGATAAGGTTGATGCTATGGGTGAAGCCATTATTCTTATAGGCACTCGCCTTAGTGAAAGTGCAACGCGAGCTAAATCTATTCGTAGGCATGAGATAAAAGGTAAACGATTGACTAAGCATCCATTAAATCCCAATACATATACTTATCCTCCCATCAAAGAATTATATCTTGAAGAGGTATGGTATATTATTAGAGAAATACCTTCGCCTTGGGGGTATAATAATGATAAATTAGTTCAGATTTATGCAAATGCTTCTGCGGATGATTATGAATGTCCTACCGTTATAACTGATAAAACTCAACCTTCTTGCGGGCAAAGTAGATTTGGTTGTTGGGTATGTACAGTTGTCAAAGAAGATAAGTCGATGAAGGCTCTTATAAATAATGGAAATGAATGGATGGCACCATTGCTTCAATATCGAGATGAAATGGTTGAAGGTCGTAATATTTCTGAAAACCGATATCCTACTCGTAGGAATGGACAATTAGCAGTAGATGCGGATGGACATAATATGGGAAATTATACATTTGAATACAGGTGTAATATGCTTCGCAAGTTATTAGTGCTGCAACGTGATATGCAGAAGATTAAACCTCATATGGAATTAATTTCCAATCAAGAATTAGTTGCGATACAAATTAATTGGTATAGAGATGGTTTTTTTAGTCCCAAAGTAACAGATATCTATAATGAAGTATACAAACGCGATATGCCACTTGAAAATATGCAATATCAAGAACGGTTAATTCTCGAGAATGTTTGTAAAGGACATCCGGAAGACTATCATTTAATCAATGATTTGGTCTCGTTACAAAAAAGCAAAACCATTTTAATGAATAATAATGGTTTACAAGGAGATATTGAAAAGAGATTAGATAACTACCTCAATAACAAGTGAATAATGTTTATAGATTCTATAATAATACATAATTACAGAGCATATAAAGGGCATAACAAAATCTCATTTAAACCGGATAAGAAAAATATATTTCTAATAGCTGGTAACAATGGTTTTGGGAAAACAACATTTCTCACATCATTAGTATGGTGCCTTTATGGAAAGTTGATGGTAGACGTTGATGAAAAATTTCGACGTGATATTAATGATGTGCAAGGTTATAAAAACTATGCTCGGCAAAGTTTGCATAAAAATTTAGCAAATATTGTTGACTCATATAAAATAAGTGCAGAGGAGCGTAAACAAATTATTAAGAATGGATATTCTTCTGAAAATAAATATATTAAAGAAGCAGCTCAATATTATATTGAAGTAAGTATTTCAAATGTTTTTATACCTTCAATACCTTGTCGTACAATAACAATTAGAAGAACTTATGACTATTTTCTAGATGTTGAGTCCATTGAAGTATTGATTGATGGGCAGGTAAATGAACTAGCAAAAGAAGTTGGCTATGATATCTTCATCAACGACTTTGTTTTATCAAAAGATATCGCTAAATTTTTCTTCTTTGATGCTGAAAAGATTGTTAACCTTGCAGAAGTAAAATCAATTGAGGAAAAACGAAGATTAAGTACCGCATATAGTGAGGTTTTAGGGATTAAGAAGTATGAAGATATTAAACGTAATCTTGAAAATCTGCGACTGAAATTCAGAAAGAATGCAGGTTCAACAATCAGCAAAAGCAAATTAGATAAATTAACATCCACTGTTGATGGCATCGAAGATCAAATTCGAACAAAGGAAGCTGAAAGAGAAAATATTGATAGAGAGATTCAGCAATATAGAATAGAAGCGACTCAACTTCAAGAACGCTTAATCCGAGAAGGTAATGCCATAACCATTGAGGAACTTAACAAACAGAAAGAGTTGTATACCGTATTGAAAAATAAGGATTCAAAGTTAAAGGAACAATTACGAGATTTACTTGATATTGCTCCATTTGCAATTTCTGGAAATTTATTTGTTCAACTGATAAATCAAGCAACAGCTGAAAAGAATCTGAAGAGCGCAACGGCCAATTACACTGCAATTAATGCGGCACTTCAATCCACCCAGTCACAGCTGATTGAAATGGTTCCTAACCTGAAGTTGTCAGCAAAGCAACAGAGTGCCCTTGAAAATTTGATAATCAACATTTTCAAGAATCACATTACAGAAACCAGTAGTATTCAATTAGCGAATATGAAAGTATTATTGGATTATAGTGAGAGCGAATCTAATGAATTACAAACTTTGTTTGATAATATTAAGTATTCCTTTAATAATACATTTAAACAATTAGTTAAAGATGTCAAAAACAATGCCTTATTTCTTGCCAAAACTCAGAGAAAAATCGTTGCAGCTGAATATGATGATGGCAATATAGAAATTAAAGCATTAAGACAACGAAAAGCTGAGATTGACGAAAGCCTTTTGCGTTTTGAACTACAATCAAGGCAATTGTCAGAACAGATTGGAACTTTAAACAAAGAACTTTCTGTTAGAAAAAAACAATTATCAGAGATACAAAAACATATTCGTGTTGATAAATCAGATGAAGCTAAGGATGCAATTGCAGAACGTTTGATAGCTGAATTAACAACATTCTTATTTGAGTTACGTGCTAAACGTAAATTCTCGCTTGAGAAAAAGATTGAGTCTGGTATTGATATGTTAATGCATAAAACAGATTTCATTCACAGTGTACGAATTGATTTAAAAAATGATATTATTGAAATAGAATTATTAGATAAATCAGGTGAAACTATTAGTAAAGAGAAGCTCTCTAAAGGAGAACAACAGCTTTATGCAACAGCTATTTTGAATGCTCTTGTTGAAGAATCAGGCATAGAGTTTCCTGTATTTATAGATAGCCCATTGCAAAAGTTCGATAGTATACATTCACATAATATTATAACAAAATTTTATCCGAATGTATCTAAACAAGTTGTAATTTTCCCTTTGCTTGGAAAAGAACTATCCGAAGATGAATATAATGCTTTACTTCCTAATGTGAACAGTGTGTACATTATCGAGAATGATGATCACTGTTCTTCATTTAAGATGGTCGCTCCTGAGAAATTATTTAAAATATTTGAATAAATATGTTTACATCAATAAAAACATCCAAAGCTAATAAGGATATAGTTACTGAATTGAGTCGAAAATTTAATTTAGGAGCTGAGAATATTATTGCTCGTATCGCATTCACATATTCTCTGTCTAAAGACCGTTTGTTGTCATTGTCAGACATTGCAGATTCTCAAGGAAAAGAATATAGTAAGCATGTTTTATTTGGCAATAATCTGCCATATTACATAGGACTTATTTGTGTTAAATATGGTTTATATAAAACAGATAAAGATATCCCTAAATATGTAAAACTACATATTGATGACGGTTTACAGCTTATGAATCAAGAATTACATGAGAATCCTAATTTAAATGGGTACGATTACTTAATTGATAAAATAAACTATGGTTTGGAGGATATTATATGCTGAGTGATGTACATTTCAAACATAGCTATACTTCTGGATACGACGAACCAAAAGATTTTTTTACAGAGGCTTTAATTGAAAGTTGTAATTTTGATTTAGGCTTAGGATTTTTTTCATCAAGTGGAATCAGAAGTCTGTCATACGGCTTTGCTCTATTTATTGCTAATGGAGGCAAGATGCGGGTAGTTATGAATCATATTTTGAGTAAAGAGGATAAAGAAGTAATAGAAAATGGACAAAAGCATTTAATAGAAGATTTTGAGGACAATATATTATGTGATATAAAAAAATTAATAGAAACATTATCAAAAGAAGATGAGCAATTTTTCCGTTGTTTGTCTTATCTGATTTCTGTTGATAGAATTAAATTTGTTGCTACGGTTTCTACAAAAGGTGGATTGGGACATGATAAATATGGAATATTCAAAGATGAAAAGGGTAATAAGGTAGCTTTTATTGGTTCTGCAAACTTTTCACAATCGGCATTAGAGCTAAATGGTGAAACTATTACAGTATTTACATCTCCAAATGATGATAACAGGATTGCTGAATATCAAACATTATTTGATCAATCTTGGGAAAAAGATACGCCTCATCTTATTCATATACCAATAGAGAATGTAAAAATATTTATTCGTGAAAAATTCCCAGAAGCCTCTCTAACAAATTTGATAGAAGAAGGGATTAATCTTAGAGAGTCTATTGGGATGGATAATGATGTTCCCCCAAAATATTATAAACCCATATCAAAAAGGATTCTTGATAAAATAGAATTGAAAGAGCAGGAACCTCGATTTCCATTTCCGGAAGAAAGGAAGATACAAATAGATGCATATAATGCATGGATAGGAAATGGTAAAAAAGGTATGTTTGCTATGGCAACAGGTTCTGGCAAAACTGTTACAGCTCTTAATTGCATACGAAAGCAGTATAAGGAGAATGGATACTATAAAGCTATTATTGTGGTACCTACACAAGCATTAGCAATGCAATGGGAGCATGAAACTAAATCTTTTAATTTTCAGAATATCGTTTCAACACATTCTGATAAGGATTGGAAAGACGTATTAAGCAGATATATTACAAGAAGCTTATTGGATTCAACAAAGAGTATTATACTTATTACAACGTATGCTACCTTTAACAGAAATGATATACAATTATTTCTTAAGAAAGTTAGAGGTATAGAGACTTTTATTTATGTTGCAGACGAGGCTCATAATATAGGTTCGCAAAACTCTCTAAAGCATTTGCCTGAAATGATTAATTGGCGAATAGGACTATCTGCGACTCCTGAAAGAATTTATGATGATTTAGGCACAGAAAAATTATATGAATTTTTTGATTCAAAACCTCCTAAGTATACGTATAGATATACAATGAAGCAGGCGATTGAAGAAGGAATTTTATGCAATTATGATTATTATCCTATTTTCATAGAGTTAACTAGCTCAGAGATGGAAGAGTATGAAAGAATTTCCGATCAGTTAAGAAAGTATATTGATGCTGATACAGGAAAATATAAACCTAATGCAGAAAAATTATTACTAAAGCGAAAAAGAATTATTCATAAAGCAGAGAATAAAAAAATTGCTATATCAGATTTATTAGAAGAATTAAAGCAAAAACAGAAGTTAGATTACACTTTTGTTTTTGTACCCGAAGGGTATGAACCGGATTATTCAATAAATGATTCTTATAATATTGATCAGGATGATATACATATTATAGATGAATATGCTCAAATGTTTAAAGAGCACGGTTATAGTTATCATAAATATATAAGTGGGTTAGATGACGCTCCGAGTATATTGCAAAATTTTGCTGATGGAGATATTCAGATTCTCCTTTCAATGAAATGCCTTGATGAAGGAGTAGACATTCCTCGTGCAGAACATGCAATATTTTGTTCAAGTACAGGAAATCCTCGTCAATTTGTTCAACGTCGTGGACGTGTATTGAGAAAATGCAAAGGAAAAGAGAAAGCAAGAATTTGGGATTTAATTGTTACACCTCCTAATATATTGGATGAGTCCAATAAAATTGAAAGAAATTTGTTTTTTTATGAGGTTAAGAGAATCGTAAACTTTGCAGCCCTTGCAGATAATCAAATAGATATTTTATATGGAAATTTATTGGCTTATTGTGAGGCCTTAAAAATTAATCTATTTGATTTACTTGATAAAGAGAATAATAACTATAAATAAAAGATATTATGGCTATACAGGACGAAATGTATAAAGCGATTGAGAAAGAAATTAATCAAACGGTTGAGTCTGGAACAGAAAAGATAACCGTAAATTTTGAGAAAGCTAAAGAGGTCGCAAAAATGCTGACAGACTTGTCTACAAATGTAGGTGATGCTGATGCATTAACGAACCAGTATATTGCAAATATCAAGAATATCTGTAATTCATAAAGACTAAGATTATGATTATAAAAAATATTACTATTGAAAATTTTCAATCTTATTATAAGAGTCAAACAATGGATTTTTCCAGAGGACTTAATCTTGTAATAGGTAATGGTGGAAAGGGTAAGTCGAAATTTTTCAATGCATTTTATTGGGTTTTATTTGGGAAAATATATATTACAGGGATTGGATGGTGCACAACTGACAACTTGCCTCAGTCTGCTAAATTTGCGATGCAACGTTATGAATTTATCAATAAAAGGGCTCTTTACAAAGCAAATATTAATGAAGAAATTACAGCTTCTGTTCAAATCGAATTGGAAGATGATAAGGGGACAAACTACATAATAGAGCGTTCTGTTTGTGCTTTGAGGCTTGATGAAGATAACTGGGATTCAGATAAAGCTTGGCAAATAAGACCAAATGTCTTGAAAGTTTCGTTTGATTCTGTAACAGGGACAAGAGTGCTTAATGATTTATTAGCAGAAGACAAGATTGCAGAATTATTTCCAGATGGCATAAGAAATTATATTTGGTTTCAGGGAGAATCTTTAGAGAGCTTAATTAACTTTAGAAATAAAGAAACCTTGAAAGCCGCTGTGAAACATATTTCATATTTCCCGTATTATGAGAAACTTTCTGAAATAATTAGTAAATCAAAAATAAAGATCGCAGGGATAGAGAGTAGGAAATTAAAAGAGCTAAATAAACATAACGCCAATGTTAAAGGATTATTGTCTAATATTGAAACTCTCAATTACAAGATTGGGAAGGAAGAAGAAAATAAGAGACAACTTGAAACTAACATTGATACAGTCAAAATTGCATTAGCTGATGGTGAAACTAAGATTTCTGGTCTTGCAAGTTATTCAATGTTGGTTAAAAAGTACAAAGATTGTGAGAATGAAATTAGTAGATTATTGACAGAAACAACGCGTATTGATAATTTTCAACGGGAAAAACTTCCTGCATTGTGGATACTTCGTGGTATTGAACCCATGATTGTAAAATGTAAGGAAATTATAGAAAAGCATAAAGAGGAAGAGTATACGGTTCCGGAAAAAAGATATTTAGATAATCCTAGTCGCTCAAAATTAGAAGAAATACTTAGAGAGAAAAAATGTTTTGTATGTGGTACTGAATTTACAGAGAATGATGCTCAGTACCATTATATCCTTGAGCGATTAAGATTACAGGAAGATTATTTAAAAGATATGGAAGAATACACAAACAATATGCAACTATCGAAGCAATTCAATATGTTTGTCGGAAAAATACAGGATTATCCAGATTCCCTACTTATTTCTTTATCTAAAATTGATAAACAATGGAAAGATAGTGAAAATGATTTGGCAAAGTATATGGCACAAAGGAGAAGAAAACAAGATGAAAAGGAAAAACTTGATGATCAAATTGAAGAGATTAAGAAAAAACATGGAGTTGATCCAGTAACTCAAGCTGAAACAGCCGGAATAATAAATTCTCGCATTCGTGCCAGTCGGAGTAATTTAGACATGTTACAACGCAAATTGGATGTTTCTAAACAGACTCTTAATAACTATAAGAGTGACTTACGCTTAGCTGAAAAAGAACTTGACAAATTAGGAGATAAAGATACAACAATCGCAAAAGTTCCAGAAACAGAATGGAAAAACATTTCTACTTTTCTGGAAGATATTTGTAAGAGAGTTCAAGAAAATGCAAGAAAAGATTTGCTTCGTAAGATTGAAGAAAGAGCAAATATATTTTATGCCAAATTTACAGAACATGACAATGGCTATAAAGGTTGCGTTAAAATAGGAGACGATTATTCTATTGAATTTGACGCAGGCCTTAATACCAGTCATGAAGATAGAAAAAAAATGAGCATTATTAATGCATTACTGTCTTTGAACCAGGAAGCTATGGGTATATATTATCCATTTATAAGTGATGCACCAACGTCTAGTTTTGATCTTGAAACAACTCATAAATATTTGCTTGGTATCAAAGATATTTTTGAACAGTCAATTATTTTAACTAAAGACGTAGATTTGGCAAGCGATAAATATATTGATTTGCGAAATCAAAACAATGTGTCTAAAATTTATAATTTGGAAAGTGAAATTTATAGTGGAGATGCTAATCGTGGACAACATGAAATCTCTACAAAAATTGTTGTTCTAAAATGAATTTTATATGGAAAATATATTTGAATTAAAGTTCTCATTTGAGCAATATGTTAAGGATAATGTTATTCTTAAGTTTTCAAATAAACAAGGTGGCGCCTATAATGTATTTTCATATCATTGGCAATGTTTTGTATGGGCTGCGGTTGTTGGTTTTATACACAATGAACGTAGATCTCTACAATCTCCTATTGCTGACCGTCCTTTTAGTTTGAATACGATGTGTAATGGTGGCGGCGAAAAAGATGCTGAAGCATTATTGTGTATGTGTATTGCCAAAGCAGGTTCTCTTGATATTATGAAAGAACCAACAAAAGCTATTGATTTGATAAATGAATATGCTAATGGTGGTTTTTATTACATAATGAATATAATGCAAGATCAGCCAATTACTAATGATTTGGAATGGGTTAAGCAAGAAATATTTGGGAGATAATTATGTGTAAGAAGTATACCATATTAGAGGCCGCAAAGGAGGTGTTGTTATCTTTTGACAACCAACCGATGTCTGTAGCAGAAATTTATGCAAAGATTCTTGAACGATCTTTATATACATTTCGAGCCCAAGCCCCTGTATCTGTATTAAGAAGTGAACTTAGAAGTCATTCATTAGGTATAGATTTTCCAACTGCATCATCGAAGAAGTATTTCATATACGATGAATCTAGCAGAAAATTCCGTGTCAATGAGGAAAATAAAGAGCGAGTAAAAAATACTGCAAAGGAGCTGGCTTCTCTACGAACTGTTCGAGAGTTATATCATGAGTATGTAGAAGCATTCCAGCAAAAGATCCTTCGTCAATTGAAGAGTCTCAATCCATACGAATTTGAGAAGTTCTGCATGAATCTTTTGGATGTCTATGGTTTCTCAGATTTATCAGTTACTCAAAAGAGTAAGGATGGAGGTATTGATGGATTTGGCAAATTAAAAATAGGATTGGCGCATATGAGTGTAGCGTTCCAATGTAAAAGATGGAATGTTGGCTCTGTTGGGAGAAAAGAAATAGATGCGTTTAGAGGTGCCATTCAAGGGGAGTATGAACAAGGAATATTCTTCACGACATCGTCGTTTACCAAAGATGCTATGAGCTGCTCTATTAAACATGGGGCAGTGCCTATAATTCTGATTGATGGCGAAATGATTGTAAAGTTTATGATTGAGAAACAATTTGGAATCGAACATGAAAATATGCCTATCTACATAAATGCACTAGATCAAGTATTATCATAAAAAATATTAATATTATGAACACCAGTATAATAGAAGGGAATCCAACGAAAAAATTCTTTATTGAAATGATAACAAGAGATATTTCAATTGAAGATGCAATAATAGATTTGTTAGATAATTCAATCGACGGAGCTACTCAAATTAACTCTAACGATTTAAGTGGTTTTGTTATTAATATAGAGATTGATGCTAATAAGCTATATATAAAAGATAATTGTGGTGGTTTTTCTCTCGATAGAGCTCAAAGATATGCTTTTAGATTTGGCAGACCAGAAGATGCTCCAACAATAAAAAACTCTGTTGGTCGGTTTGGTATAGGAATGAAAAGGGCTCTATTTAAGATGGGAAAGAAATTTTCAGTAGAGTCTCAAAAGGATAGAGAACATTTTCTTGTAAATGTAAATGTAGATGAATGGTGTGATAAAGTTAAGCAAGTTAATACATTAGATGGGAAAACTGTTGAAATTGATGATTGGACATTTGAGTCTACAATTCTTAATAATCTAAATGTTAACGATGGTACAATAATAGAGGTTACAGATTTAAAGGAAGATGTTAAGGCTCTATTCGGAAGTGATGATTTTTTTAATAGTTTGTATGCTTGCATAACTAAGATGTTATGTTTTAGCCTTATAAAAGGAATGAAAATCACCTTAAACAATAAGGAACTGGTCGCTGATAGCCCTGAACTATTTATATCTGAAAAGACTAAACCATATTTTATTAAGGGAGAGATTGATGGGGTACATTATAAGATCGTTGCGGGGTTGGGACGTATTGGCGAACCTAAACTTTCAGGATGGTACGTTTTCTGTAATAATAGACTAGTTTTAGAAGGTGATCAAACTAGCCTCACTGGGTGGGGGGTTAATTCTATTTCAAAATGGCATATCGATTATGCCATGTTCCGAGGCTTTGTTTTTCTATATAGTCAAGAAACCAGTAAATTGCCTTTAACAACAACTAAGAAAGGATTGGATGCATCATCTAATATATATCGAAAAATACTTCCGCATATGAGAAATGGTATGATTAGAGTAATGTCATTTTTAAAAGCTATTACAGGTTTAAAAGAAGAGGCTAATGATTATAGAAAGTTGATAGGAGATATTTCGGATAAAATGAATATTGAAAGTATTCGGACTTATGATTCTGAAATTATAGGAGAAAAGTCTTTTATTGCTCCAGAATTAGATTTGCAAAAAATAGCAGAAAAAAAGAATACTGTAAGAGTCGCATATGATGTAAATAAGAAAACGGCTGAGATCGCAAAAGATAATGCAGATGTTTCAAGTTACAAAGAATTAGGTAAAACTACTTTCAACTATTATGTAAAAATGGAGGGTATTGATTATGAGTAAGAGTGCTGTTACAATTAATTATGAAATTCGTCCTTGCAAATTTGTTGAGCGTAGAATGCTTCTTGCTTCTCTTTCACGTATTTTAGGTGCTATTAGAAAAGAACAAGAGTATCAATATATTGGTTTTGGCGGATGTTCTTTTACTGATTTTAAATTATTTCATAGAGAATTACAGATAAACCAAATGATAAGTATAGAGAATGGTAGTTACTCAGAATATAAGCTAGAGTTAAATAAACCTTTCCAGTGCATAAAAATACTAAGAGGAGATTCAAATACTGTACTACCAACAATCGACTTATCGATTCCTTCATTAATTTGGTTGGATTATGATGGAGTTTTGCAAAAATATATGTTTGAAGATCTTGAAACTATTTTTCATACAGTACCTGCTGGAAGTATTTTCATCTTTTCTTGTAACCGTGAACTAAAAAAAGGAAACTATATAGAATTAGAGGGACGCATTACAAATAAGGAAGATGGGAAGGAACCTATGTCTCCTGAAGAAATTAAAGAAGTTTTTGGTGACTTAGTACCATTTGATATTGAGCCAGATGCATGTACTCCAGAAAAATCATTCTATACCATAAAAAGAATGTTGGATAAAAAAATTCAAGGAACAATCTCTGATAGGAATCTAAGCAAAAATGAAAACAACAAATTTCGTTTGCTGTATAATATTATATATCAAGAAAAAAGAGGCGCTAAAATGTTTACATATGGGGGTATCGTCTGCAATGAAAGTATAAATATCGATTCGGTATGCCTTGATAATTTTGATTTTATTATGAAAAGAGAAAATGATGCTGTATATAGGATAGATGTTCCAATTTTAACCCATAGAGAAACCTTAGCATTGAATCAGATCTTATTTGATATAGATAAAGAAAAAGAGTTTATCGAAGATAAGATAATTACAGAGAATGAATTGATGGAATATAAGAAGATATACAAATATTGTCCGTCTTTTCATGATGTGAGGATTTAATAATAATGAAAGATTTCATTTTATTGATTTTGTAGAGTAATTTTATAAAATATGAAAGTTTCTTATTTTTTATTCGTAGAAAAATTGAAAACTAACTACGCAAGAAAGTTTAGGCCTTTCTGCGTAGTTTGAAATTTATACCTCCAACTCTTTCAACGGCAACCCATAATTATATTGTCTGAAAAATCCTCTGTGGATAAGTTTCAAACCAAGGGTCTGATAATACCTGTAGTCATCATCCTCAGTGCAGAGGTATTTGTAACCATAGCGAGGGGCATACTCCTTGAAGAAACGGGCAAGGCCTTTCAGGTTTTCCTGCTGGTTCCGTTTGAAGTTGCTGCGCACAATGATAATGCTCCAGTCGGGAATGCTGCCAACACCACAACTATATTCCCAGAAACGGATGTATAAATCCATTTCGCCTACATGGACAGAAATACAAATACCGTTGGCGTTGTGCATAACGGAACAACAGTTTCTGTAACCGAATCTCTCGCACAAATAGAGATTGAAATCGTAAATAAAATCGGAATAGTTCATAATAATTTGAATTTTGGTGGTTAATAAAAATTTGATTATAGACTGAAACCTCGCTTGCGTTTCGGTTTCTTTTTCTTCTTTTTAAGCCGGTTGGCCTGTATTGCTTCCTCCGTATCATAATCCGTAGGAGAGGGTGTGAACAATCCCAGACTAATACCGGAATGATTCTCCTGCTGGTATTCATGACGAGGTTCCTCGCGTATGGTTTCTGCCTGTACCTGACGCAGGTTCATTGTAGCAGAAAGAGCGTTATACCTCAGCTCCTGGTCGATGTTTAGGAAACTGAACTGGCGATCAATCTTGGAACCACTAAAGGTCAGTTGGTTGCATGTGAACTTGACACCTTGCATCTCTCCGGTCGTGCGACTTAGCTTCCATTGTGTATCAATTCCGTACTTCCGTAAGGCCAATCTCAGTTCGCTCCAGCTTCGGGCGTTCGGAACCTCTCGTTTCAAGGCATGATAGATAAAATACTTAACCCTATCGTGATGGCGCAACCGCATGAAATTCACATGCTCTTTTCCTTCGGCAAAATGCAAACGGTAACGGGCTGTCAGCATCTTGCAGACCTTTTCGTTCCGGTAACGGTCGTTCTTGTCACTGATGGTGCGCCCGTCATTATCCACCCGGTTGTAAACGATGTGACAATGCGGATGATCACGGTCGGTATGCCGGGCGATGATGAACTGCGTGTTCTCAATTCCCATCAGCTTCATATAGTCGTGAGCGATTTTTAGCATTAGTCCATCATCGTCACGGATGCGGTCTCCGTCTTCTGCGGAGAAGCTCAATGATATATGGCCGACCTTGTTCTTGACCTTGTCGTTCAGTAAAGTCTGCAACTCGAATTGCTCCGCTATTTCTTCGGGCGAACCGTAGACACCAACTGCTTTCAGCAGGCGTGATTTATCTTCTTTCAGCACATAGTTTACGCACCCGGAAAACGATGTGCCCTTTACAATTTTACCTATCATCCTTGAGCTGTTTTATGAGTTGTGAAATCTCTTGGGCAACGGCCCGACACTCATCTGCCACACGATAAAAACCGTAAGCATTGGCTCGTCTGGCAAGCTGATTCAGGTTCGTGCTTTCGCCAATCAGTTTTCGGATGATATCAAGATTTTCTCTCGTAATTCGTTCGCGCACCGTACCGTGTTCGATGAGTGAACGCACTACTTCGCTTTGACTGCGTTTACTGCGTCGGCTGAGTGCTCTGAGCCAGCCGAATTGTTCGTCTGTAAGACGGATTGTAACTGTATTTTTCTTGTCCATAATATTTGCTTTTGAGATTAATAATTGTGACCATCGGGAGCCGTCTCACCTTCTTTTGAGGTGAGCAAGTGGCCGGGAAATGTAATACACCGGCATAAACTTGCTCCAGTGAAAAAGAAGTGAATCAGACATCTGACAGTCATCGTTTGAAAAGTCCTTTCCGAGTATGTGGAACCGTTGCTGAAAGCGGTGCTTTCTCCACATTGACAAGCTGTAAATCGAGAGTTTCGACCAGCGTTTTCAAGGCCGGATTCAACGTGATAAGACGATTGAAAATTGCGTCCTTTGTCTCTTCTCTCAGCAGAAAATCGGCGATGTCATAACCTGCATCACGTTCTTCTTTTGTTGCGTTTCTTTCCATAAAATCGAAGAGAGAAACCTCTATTCCCAAGCTCCGGATCATCTCTATTTTGCTGTTCCAATAGTCGGTTGCACCTAGGTCGGGAAAAAGTAGAACACGTCGGTTTCTCAATACACTCATGGCATCCCGATTGAATGCTCCGTTCTTTCCGCCCGAAGCAATCCAAAGATATTGCGGCAGATAGAAGCTGGAAATCAAAGCGCTTTTCTCACTCTCCACAAGGGCAACCGGACGCTGCTGGTCGGAGGACAAAAGGTGTTCACCAAACAGGCATTGCCGGAGGTTGAAATTCTCTTTCTTCAAAAGGGAATGTACCCATGTGATGTAGTTGTGCGGCTCTTTAATCCGTCTCCCGTTTTCGGGATTGTAGAGCATCACTTTTCCGGTTCGTACCCGTCCGGAAATATCTACCTGCCAGAAGACTGTTGCTCCCGGCCAATGTTTCGAGGTTCCCACATGGTAGCGCAACATCAGCTCTTCGGTAGCCTCCTGTCCGAAATGAAAGCTCAGGAACTGAAACAGCTTGTTCGTGTGATATAGCTTCAAGGACTGCCTCATGATTTCCGGCTCAATGAAGGATGGTGCAGGAGGCAGACTTATGCGGGGCTTTGACACCGGCACAAATTCTTCGCTCAATCGCTCTTTGGCCATCGGGTTCTCGTCAAAATACATTTTGGGCGTATAGTTGTAGCCGCACTTTTGTTCATGGTTGCATCGCCCTACATAATCGGGAAAACTGATTTGCTTTTCCGTATCGATGTATTTGGCGAAACAACTTTTGCGGTGGCAGTTCGGGCATGTGTGCCGGGTGCTGACACCTTTGTATGGTTCTAATGTGAATCTGTAATTCATTTTTCTTTCTGTTTGGATGTTACTATGCACATTTTCGCAACTTCACAAACCCCTCGGTTGCGAAAATGTGCATAGTAACAAGGTTATTTACTGTATTCTCCATGATTCTCTTTTCTGAATAATGTTCCGATGTGGCGTTTTAGAAACATCTTGAAAGCATGCTCCTTCATTCCGTAACTTTCAGCAATGCTGATACCTTCTGCCGTTGTAAACCTCTGAGGCAGGTTCAGGTAGATGTTGCGGTGCAATTCGCTCAACTGTTCTTGGCTGACGGCAGTCTGCACTTTTACGGCTGTAGTCCGAAAATATTCAGTCAGCAGGATGGCACGGTTCACGCTTTCAAGGTCAATCGTATGCTTGTCGCACTCTCCGCAAGTCCATCGGGCAAGCTGTATAATCAGACAAAACCGGATAATGTAGATTTCCAGTTTGCAGTAAATACCAACCAAAGCATCATTGGTTTCCATATCACATTGGCGGGCATTTTCATGCTGCCAACCGTAAAGCCGTTGCTTGGCATCATCGAATGGCAGGCATTGAGGCTGCAACTCATTATTCTCGTCATGCGGACAATCCTGTGCGATCAGCTTGTCGATAATCTGTTGCCACTGGATTTCCAGTTCTTCAGGAGTTTCCCGGTCGTTCCATCTGCTTTTCAAGACAGATTCAGGCATCACGAAAAGAATACGGTCGATGAAACCGTTACTCGAACGCTCGCCCTTGACCAGTTCGCCCAGAATCTTCTTTTGGATGGTACCGATAACGGAGATGTAAGGACGTCTGATAAAAATGGAACTTTGCGTACTCTTGCGGTCGGAAATCGTAGGCTTGGCATTGAACACCGAAAGCCAGAACTGTTCTTCCGAACCGTTATTGTAACGATTGAAATTCTTGAACCAGGCCGACAGCTCGTCCGACCAAAGACAGAGTCCTCTGGGATTCTGGGCATGTATCAGGCTCAATCCTTCTGGAGTGATATCCGAAACAAGAAAGCGTCTGCGCACGGGAGCCTGCGGAAACTCATCCAAACCGGCTTCCATGCGTTCCTTTTTGCTCATGGACATAGTGCGTTCATACTCGGCATATGACTTCTGATACTCCTGATTCTGACAATAGTCATGTTCAATAAACGGCTGGAAAGCAAAACTCAGCGGGTGACTCTTATTGGCTCCGGGGCGACCAATCAGAGCCATATACAGGATGGGACTTTCCAGCCAGTTGCGCTTCACCTGTACCAGATGGGAGTTGCCAATCCCCACGGCAATAGCCGCAAGGATAGCCGCAGCAACATAATCCACGGGATAGCCCAGACAATCGTGCAAACTACTGATGATACGCTGAATCCTGATAGGAAAGACTTCTATCGGGAACTCACCGCCGGACATCTTGACTCCGATGCGCACAGCCTCACCGATAATACCTTCTGCTGTTAATTTGGAGGTTTCCATAACCGTGCAGATCAAAAGTTATAGCCTCCCTTTGGTTTGCGTTTCGCTCCATGTACTATCTCTGAAGCCTGTTCCTGAAGCGACATTGCCCGCATCTGCTTGCGCCCGGACTCAATCCATTGCAGCAACTCATCTTCATAGAAGTAGAGTTCCTTACCTCGTTTGTAAGCCGGAATCAGTCCTTTACGCGCAAGCGTGTAAATAGTAGGCTTTGCCTTTCGTGTGATTTTACAGGCTTCGTCAATTTCAATAAGACGATGTTTGTCGGAAGAAGTCTGCGGTTGCAACGCCGCCACCATTTGCCGGATTTGTTCCATCTGTTCTGTGAGATAACCTACCGCCTGCGGCAGCTTATCAAAAGTGATTTGTTCGTTTGCCATACGTACTCGTTTTTAATTGTTCGCAGGCAAAGTAAATTGGTGTTTTGATGGTGGAAAACATCACCGGAATATAACTGTGAGATAACTTTTGGTGGTGATTAGTGATTGATTATTAATGAGTATATATCCTAATTATATCAGTAATGATGGTTAAGGTGGTTTTATTGGAGAAAAAAACTTTTTAAAGAAGTAATTAGTAGATTAAGATATTAGAGATTAAATGAAATGTTCTGAATTTATTTTTTGTAAGATATAATTAATATAATAGAATTGTTGGATATATTTCTATTTTTGAATTACTTTGTTATATTAATTAGATAATCTTTAATGTTCATGTATTAAATAAGATATTTTATATGGAAGAAGTTTTGTATATATATTCGCCTATTGTTGACTGGAAAGACTTACAAAATAAAGTATGTTTACTTCTAAATCAGATAGGACTAGTAGCAGAATGTGAGAAAAAATGGCTACACCTCGGGGTGAAGTAGAAGTTGATGTTTATGCGATAGATCCTAATAGCATTGATGCAATAAGCTATGTTATTGAATGTAAAAATTGGAATAATTCAATAAATCAATCAATAATTCACTCATTTATTACTATAATGAATGAGACTGGATGTAATATAGGGTATATTGTTTCAAAAATAGGATTCCAATCAGGTGCAATAAATTATACAAAAAATACAAATATAAAATTATTCACTTTTGAGGAATTTCAGAAACATTACTTTAAAATATGGATGAAAAAATATTTTTTACATAGGTTAGATATACTTCTAGAGAGAGCTAATTATTATTTTGAACCAATAAATTGTGCTAGAGATAGAGCTGTTTACATATTGCCTCCTGATAAAAAAGAGAAATATAAGTTATTGCGTCAGCAATATGAGCAATTTATTTTAGAAGTAGATGTTTTATCTTTTAAGTTAAAAAATACTGGTTTTACATATAATGATATACATAATTTTTTGTTGAAGTGCAAATCCTTAGGACTGGAATTCTCGTCAATATATTTGTATGATATACAAATACAACTTGAAAAGTTTATAAATGGTATTGTAAGTGAATTTGGCCAACTCTTTAATTAAGAGGAAATTATATATTCTCAGAAAAAAGTCTTTATTATCTGTCTTGAAATGGTATGCTTATCTTATGCCTTTTGGAAATAGTTCAAATTATTTTTTACTTTAACGTGTATTAGAAAGATTTTTAGCAATCTGTACAACGCTTGGGATTTTTTCTCAATTCCAAATTCTCAAATTCTATTGTGTTAATCTGTTGCAATTCTGAGGCTATTTCAGAGATTTTCCGTATATTGAAATTATATATTAATATAATCTTATAGAGTAATTATGCGTAGTAGAATAGAAGATTTGTGTTGTCAAATGGAAGAGATTTGCCGTTTTTGTCTTCCTCCAGAAAAAGAAAGAATCATTTGCACAACAGAACATTTTTATGTAATGGTTTCACTGGGACCAATTGTCGAAGGTTATTTATTAATAATTAGTAAACAACATATTGGAGCATGTCTTCATCTACCACTAGAGATTTTAGATGAGTTTTGTTTTTCAAAGTCTAAAATATACAATATTCTTACAGAAGTATATGGAGGATGTATCTTTTATGAGCATGGAAAAACAGGATCTTGTATATCTGATGGGCAAAGCCACAAACATTGTTTTCATGCACATCTTCATTGCATACCTGTTAATATTAACTTTAATGATATTATTGGACAAGAATTAATAGGTGAGAGTTTTTCTTCTTTCTTGTCTTGTTATCAACACATGAAGTTTGTTGAAAAGTATCTTTATGTAGAAGATTGTAAAGGAATCACAGTTTATCAACCTCATGAGACTTTACGTAAACAGTATTTACGTTATAAGTTATCAGAAGCTTTGGGTGTAAATGATAGATGGGATTGGGTTAAAGAACAAAATTGGCCTTTAATAGAACGGACAATATCAACACTTAAACCGTATTTTATATGAAATATATAAGAAGAAAAGATATAGACAATAGTATTGAAACTTTTACAAGGATTCTAAATGACAATCATCGCCATATAGGCAATGATACAGGGTGGCATCAACATTTAGGAACTCATAAGATCGGTATTGTTGCAACAGCAATGGCTTTATTGTTTTATAAAACAATAAATAAAGATGCACCAGAGAAAGAGTTAAATTTAAAATTTATTCAGTGTAAACAAAATCCTGATGGTGGATGGCCATATATATCAAACACTAGTAATACATCTAATGTAGAATCAACATGTTGGGCTTTATTAGCTTTATATAAATATGATTCCATATTATTCCATGATCAAATAGAGAATGGTGTAAATTGGTTACTAGCACAATATGAGCAAATTTCAGATTCAGATAATGGATGGGCTTTTATAACAGGATCTAAACCTAGAATTTATGTAACATCTTTTGTCTTACGTGTGTTAAAAATATTAGGCAAAAATGCAGGACAAGAATTTGAATCTGCAAAAAGATGGTTGATTAATGCACAAAATGATGATGGAGGATGGGGAGAACTTCCAGATAAAGGTTCAAGTCTCTTTTTTACTTGCTACTGTGTCATAACATTAGTTGAATGTGGTATAGAAACTAGTAGTTCTACAATAAATAATGCTATAAGCTGGTTAGAAAAAAAATTTTCTAGTATCAACATACATGATCAAACTTTAATTTGCTATCTAGAGTTTATCGAGAATGGTACAGGGGATAATAGAATAAGAATACCGTTTTTTCATTATGTATTGCCATATATTGTTATTGCATTTTTAAAAGTAGGAAAGAAGAATGGTATTGTTTTTGATACCGTTAGACTATTGTTACAAAGATGTTCTAATGGGAAAATAGAACATCCCATGTTGGAAAATTCAAGAATAATTCCAATTTGGATTTTATACGATACAATGATGTCTTATCAAAGTTTTAAGGATTCATATGACAATTGGGAAGAAAAAAGTGATTTCTTTTGTCTTCTATTTTTTCAAAAGAAATTAATAGCTATTGGAAAGTATAATCTTTTTCGCTTATTTATACGCATTCATAATTTTATCTGGTATTTAATAGGTCTCTTCGCGTTAATATTTATAATTGTAATAGGATTTCAGAGTTACTATCCAAATGCGATGAATTGGTGGGAGAATCATATTAATACAATTTCAGGTCAAATAATTCTATCCTTAGTAGTTTCTGCTATATGTGCTTTACCTAAGTCTATATGTATGCTCACAACATTTATTATAAAGCATTTTAAAAGGTAGTCTTGACAAATTTTATGTTATTCAAGATTTTGTAAAAAGAATATACAAAAACTCAATCATAAAAATACTATATTTATTTCTTTCTTCAACAACCTTAGTTGTATTGTATATGTTGTATTTTTCATTTGTTTATAATTAAAATATATTTTATATGAAGAATATTATAGCTGTAATATGGGACTTTGATAAAACCTTGGTAGATGGATATATGCAAGATCCAATCTTTAAGGAATATGACATTAATTCTTCAACTTTCTGGAAGGAGGTTAACTCATTGCCTGAAAAGTATATGCGGGAACAAAATGTTAAAGTTAATCCTGATACGATATATTTGAATCATTTTCTTAAATATGTCAGAGAAGGTATTTTTAAAGGCTTAAATAATGAAAAATTAAAGGGATATGGCAAACAACAATCTTTTTATAAAGGAATTCCTGAAATATTTAAGACAACTACAGAACTGTTAAAGTCAGATCCTGTCTGTGAAGAGTACAATATAAAAGTAGAACATTACATAGTAAGTACTGGATTTGCACAAGTAATTAGGGGAACATCAATAATGGATTACGTAAAATATGTATGGGGATGTGAACTTATTGAGGGGGAAGATGAAGAAGGAAATAAATTTCTATCAGAAATAGGATATACTATTGATAATACTTCAAAAACAAGAGCTCTCTTCGAAATTAATAAAGGTGTAGGAGGAGACGTGGAGGTAAATGTTAATAGTAAAATGACAAATGAACAGCGTCGAGTGGATTTTAGGAATATGATTTACATAGCTGATGGGCCCAGTGATGTACCCGCTTTCTCTGTTGTCAAGGGTAAGGGAGGTGCCACATTTGCAATATACCCTCAAGGTAATAAGGATGCTTTTAAGCAGGTTGAGCGTTTAAGAGAAGATGGAAGAATTGATATGTTTGCAGAAGCTGATTATTCAGACGGGAAAACGGCTTCAATGTGGATTTGTAATAAAATTCAGGAGTTTGCAGAACGAATAAAGAAGGAAGAACAGGCTAAAAGAGGTAATTTGGATAATGTACCACATCATTTAGTTTAAATTTATGACAACGGGAATAATTTGTTTTGAGACCGAATGGGAGCATACTATTAAACAAAATAGATTGTCTTTGCATACAAGGTCTTTATTGGGGTTTCTTGAAAAATCATGGGGGTGTAAAGTGATTTATCGTAGAGTAGCTACTAAAGGAGAACTTCAATATTATTTAAAAAGATTTGCTACGTCTGAATATAATGATTACTCTATTTTTTATTTGTCTTTTCATGGCGATACCCATTCTATTTTTTTGGAAGGAGAGAAGAAAACAGAAAAGAAGTTAACATTAAAAGAATTGGCAGATATGGCAAAAGGAGCCTTTACAGATCGTTTTGTACATTTCAGCAGTTGTCGCACATTACTAGGAAGTGATAAAGAATTAGAGGAATTCAAAAATGATACAGGAGCTTTATACTTATCTGGATATACAACAAAGGTGGATAGTATTTTAAGTGCTATTAATGATATTGCTTATTTTGATCAAATATTACGCCATCAAACCAAAAAGGCATTAATAGCTTCTGCAATGGAAAAATATTACAATGGACTATCCCAAAAGTTGGGATTTAAAATATTTTGATATCATACATTAGACAATTGCAGCATTTAGTTTAATATTACACTCTGATTCCGTATGTGACATTTTACGCTCAATCGTTGAGGTCTCCAAGTTACGAAGGGTATGGGCAAAAACATTCTTAATTAAGGTAGCAGTATGAATACGCTTTATACCAAAAGCCTTGCCAATATTCCAACCAAAGTGCATAATATCAATACTTTTAAGTTGAGAGTCCACCTTTACAGGCGATATCTTTTGCAAGGTATCGCCTGAACTATATTCTACGATGTATGTACATAGACGGTTGAGATCTTCTTCACTCATATAGGGAACCATTGTTTGCTTCGTATAACTGAGGACCTTTTCCAATCTGGCTTGAATAGCATGATTCTGTTTTGCGATAGCGTTGGTTCGCATGACTTCATATTCTGAAGGTTCAGAGATTGCTTCTTCAGTGGTAGGAGTAGGCTCAATGACATCAGGCGTAGCCTGGTTTAAATCTTTGATTGTAGGGACTTCCGGAACAGAAGCGGTATCATTGTGATTTTTCATCGTTTGAAAAGCTGAGAAACGCAATAGAAAAGCTTCTATGCGTGGCAACAGAAACTGATTGAAAGTTGTTTGTAAACTGGCATAGATCGCCATCAAGACAATTACTGTTGCAAAAAATGCAACACTACTACTGAAATCGTCAGCACCTTTGGATAAAACAAACTGCCGAGCTAAAACGCCAACAACAAGAGTACCTACCAATACAAGGGAATAGAGTGCTATATGTTCTATAGTTTTCTGATTCATAGTGATATTTGCTAATTATTTGTGCGCAAATATATGTCATTTTATAGATACCATGTTATAAATCCAAGAAAGTGGCAGCATTTGTCCTCGATATGGTACTTATTTCTATGCCATCTATGCCACAATAGAATAAAAAAGAAGAGTCCAACTAGGTTTTAACCCCATGTCGGACTCTTCTTACTTTACAGAACTTTATACTATTTCAGCGAAATCTTATTCGCCGTCTCTCACTTCTTGGGATTAACCCAATCAGCGTAGATTTGAGGGTAGTAACATTCTTATGTGTTAGCATTGTTAATTTTGTGTAAAGATCTGTACTGGGATCGATGTTTGTGACTGGATATGATTCCCTAACTGCATGGAAGATTATATGTTTTCTAATTCCAACTTCAGTAATCCTTTGTTTCAGGGAGGACGTGCCATGGAACGAGTTAACTATCTGGAAACTCTTCTAATACCCCATTCTCCACATAATTCCAACACCTCCATGCTAATGTGGAGGAGAACTTCAGTCTATGTATATTTGGTAAAAATACTGATGAATAGCTTCGATATCGCCTACTTCAAAATCATGTCAGTTGTAATATCTTTTGTAAAATCAAATTAAAACAGTTAGTATTCATCTAATTATTG
>ENA-OOQG01000179-OOQG01000179.1-human-gut-metagenome-genome-assembly--contig:-NODE-179-length-25977-cov-1.723440_pt1 | contig 25977 bp, 18 predicted proteins | sample MGYA00241085_ERZ501155 | MGnify/ENA primary metagenome ERZ501155 (study PRJEB25962, sample SAMEA2042438) | human gut metagenome | biome: human gut; feature: human-associated habitat; material: faeces...
TCGATCAGCGGAGATGTCTGTGAATGATACACATGCAGACGTTTTTTGATTGTTTCTTCGTTGTCGTCGGCACGACCGGAGTCTTTGCCACGTTTGATCAGACGTACCATCAGTTCATCTTCCGGAACTTCGAGATCCAACATTACAGAAACATCCTGTCCTCTTTCCGCCAACATCTTCTTTAATGCTTCCGCCTGTGCAATTGTTCTTGGGAAACCGTCGAAAATTACACCTTTGCTATCTTTGAAGCTGTCGAATACGCTTGCCAGAATATCAATCATCAACTCATCGGGAATCAACTGGCCCTGGTCGATATAACCTTTAGCAGTCTTGCCCAGTTCTGTACCGTTTTTCATTTCAGCACGGAGCACGTCTCCGGTAGAGATGTGGTTGATGCCATACTTTTCTACAATCTTTTCACTTTGTGTTCCCTTACCTGAACCGGGAGCACCAAAAATTACAATGTTCAACATTTGCTTAGTTATTATTTAATGATTTACTATATTATGTCTGTATCAGTCTACTACAGTATAAATGTCGGGATAGTTGCGCCCGAAGCCGTCATAATCCAACCCGTAGCCCACGATGAAATCGTTCGGAATATTCATGGCCACATATTCTATGTTCAAATCAACTTTCAGCTTATCGGGTTTCACCAGTAGAGAGGCAATATGAATCTCCCTGGGACCGCGAGTGCCGAGGGTGTCCAGTAAGCGTTGCATGGTGAGTCCCGTATCTACGATATCCTCTACAATGACCACTGTACGGTCTGTGAGGTCTTCATTGATGCCTATTACTTCTTTGATTACCCCGGTAGAGGATATTCCTTGATAAGATGCCAATTTGACAAACGAAATTTCGCAGGGAATCGTGATTCGTTTCAGCAAATCGGCGGTAAACATGAACGAACCGTTCAGTACGCTGAGGAATAGAGGATTCTTTCCTGCCAGGTCGCGGTTGATTTCGTTCGCTACACGGGTTACTTCTTTCAGTATGTCCTGCTCCTTGATGGAGACTGTGAACATCTTGTCTTTTATTTGTATGGTATCCATAGATGGGATGTTTTTAGAAAGTTGGGGCAAAAATACGATATTTGTTTGAAAGTGAAAAGTTTTGTTCTAGTATATTCTCAAAGGGCTATGAATTAGTTGGATCCGTTACTAAAAACCAGTTTATGAATGCATGGTTTTCATCAACGGAATCGGATGCAATTTCAACCTTGGAAAATTCAAATCCGAGAAACTGACAGAACTTTTTTGTAGTACGCGTCAGGAATAGACAGATAAAACTTTCCACTGGAGTAGAGAACAGTCTAGAATAGTGAAATGTAAAAAATAAGTGGTGTGTGTCGGTTGTCGGCTGACAGAACCAGACAGCTATGTCAATAACTTTAGGAAACTCTTATTTCTCAGTTTCTGGAGATATTGTAACTCCGGAGTAAGACGATATTCAGCTCGAATATTTGTAATGCCATAGTTCCCGACGCTGGACTTTCTTGTAATTTTATTAAGCCAAGACGGTGCTCCCACCGATTATGGTTATAGAATTTCGATTTCTTCAGCTTCTTATGATTTTTCTTCCGGTACAAGCTCCCATTGCATGTAAACTTGTCTATAGGTCTTCTGTAGATGTCGGATCCGAAAATTATGTATCTGCAATATCCTTCGAAGGAACAGTGTTTATGGTGAAAATATTACTGATTTTCATTGATTGATAAGATGCTATGCCAGATAATGGTAGCGGAAGACCTCTTGAAGATAGCATCTGTCGTTACTTCTTTCTTGACTAGGTTTTGTCAGAATCTTGTGTCGATACTGCTATTTCTGATTGGTTATGTATGGTTGATGCACTAATGACAGAAAAAAACAATGCTTAGGAGTAAGAAAACAAAGAGAAATATGTTGAAAAATGTACTCCAAAAGTTTTTTATCTAACCTTTGGAGTACATTTTATTTGAGACAGCTTTCTTTCGACTTTTTATTTTTTATGTTGGAGAATTCGGGATTAGCCGATTCTTCTTTCTGCTTTTCTGTTCCTACTCTAGAAGTGTAACTTTCCTAATCTTCGTTATGCTCGTAATATCTCCGAGTATACCCTATAGATTCCATCTTCTCTTTAATTGATAGTTTAATTATTTGCATTCTTGAATTCAATGTAGGGCAATACTGGAAATCGGTTATCATGATACTAATTTATTCTGTCTTTTTATCAGTAACCAATTACAGATTCGCTTTTTTATATATAATAATTGTGTTTTTGGTGTAAGTCTTGTCATTTCCATTATGATGGCAACGGTCGTCTTAAATTTCGAACATTCTGCTCCGTGCCAGCATGCAGGCTCCAACTACACCAGCCTTGTCTTTTAACTTGGAAACAGTCACCGTGGCGTCTTTGTTGACCAGATTCAATGAGTATTTCCTTATTGCCGTTTTGATTGGCTGTACTATATAGTCTCCCGTCGATGATAATGTGCCTCCGATTATTACCAGTTCCGGATTGAATATGCTGATCAGTCCTGCTATTTGCCTTCCCAACTTTTGGCCTATTTCTTCCACTATCTCAATACATAGCAAATCCTCTTTATTGACTGCAGTGATGATTTCGTCCAATGTGGGTGGATTTTCTATAGTTCGTTTTGACAGTATGGAACTTTCTCCTTTACCGATTCTTTCCAATAGGATGCGGTGCAGTGCCGAACCTGAGGCTTCCGTTTCCAGGCATCCTTTTTTGCCGCAATGGCACAGTATTTCATTGTCGAAAACATTGACGTGTCCGAACTCTCCGGAAAATCCGGATTTTCCCGTGTATACCTTCCCGTCTATGATGATGCCAATTCCAAGTCCCCAGCTTATATTGACAAAGATGATGTCTTTTTCCCCTTTGACGCATCCTTGCATATGTTCTCCATAGGTCATGGCCCTTGTGTCGTTGTCTATACAGACTGGGTACCCTATTTTTTCATTCAGCACATCTGCCAAAGGACGCTCTGAAAAGTTGAACATACTGAAACTGTATCCTGATTCCGGATTTACTCTTCCAGAGATGTTGATGCAGATGTTCATTATCTTCTTGTCATTGATTTCTGTTTCCTTTATGAAGCCTCGAATGAGTGCACATAGTTCTTCCAAAGCCTCTTGTGTATTTTCGAACTTGTACGGTATGTTCATCCTGATTTCCACCATATCTCCCTTGAAATTGATTAGTCCTATGTTTATGGCAAATTTTTTAATGTCCACCCCAATGAAGTATCCTGATTCTGGGTTGAGCCCGTATAGGCTTGGGTGACGGCCGCTACTAGTCTCCAGTTTTCCATAGTCATTTATATAGTTGTCCTCACACATTTCATTGATAAATTTGGTAATTGTGGGCACACTTAGGTCAAGTTCCTTGGCCAAATCAGTAATAGTGGAGCTTCCATTATATATATAATGTGTGATGATCCTTTTTTTTAAGAGTGCATTCTTGCTCCCGGTTTCCATTTCTTTTAATAAATCCTGCTTCATTAGTGTATATTTTTAAATTATTCGCCTTATTTTTATTTTATATATTGGTATACTAAAGTATATGGGTTAATATTATTGTATTCTGTCTATTGTTTTGCAATTTATTTAGTAATAACCGGTTAATGTATGTTAAATATATGGTATATATTAATTAAATACTTTATTAAGTATTGCAAAGATAATAAATATATCTATATTTGTGACGTGATAATTGAATAATAATGGTTAATGTCCATAACGATGAAAAACATAATTGGATTTTTTTCTAAAATATGCATTCAATAGGGCTTTTAATATATAATGGTTGATCTTAATTTTATTAATGATGAAAACACGCAGGGATTTTTTAAAAAAGACCGCTTTGTTTGGTGCATCTGCATTCATGCCCCCTTCATTGTTGGGGCAAGAGAGTGATGGGAATTGTTCTTTTTCTCGGGAGACTACCTCTTCCATGCTGGTTCCCATGGGTGATGCACTTAAAATTACCGGTACATTTTTAGATGAGATATCTCATGATATTCCCCATCAGAATTGGGGAGAAATAGAATGGGATCGGGATTTCCGGTATATGCGGGATGTTGGGATTGATACGGTTATTATGATTCGTTCCGGTTATCGTAAATTCATTACTTACCCTTCGAAGCACTTGTTAAGCAAGGGTTGTTATATGCCTTCTGTTGATTTGTTGGATATGTTTCTTCGACTGGCAGAAAAATATCACATGAAGTTTTATTTTGGTTTATATGACTCTGGTAAGTATTGGGATACCGGTGATTTGTCGTGGGAGATTGAGGATAATAAGTATGTGATTGATGAAGTGTGGGATAAATACGGTGAAAAATATAAGAGTTTTGGTGGCTGGTATATTAGTGGTGAAATAAGCCGTAAGACGAAAGGCGCTATTGATGCCTTTCGTACAATGGGTAAACAATGCAAAGATGTATCCGGAGGTTTACCGACTTTTATTTCTCCATGGATTGATGGGAAAAAGGCTGTTATGGGAACAGGCAAGCTAACAAAAGAAGATGCTGTCTCTGTTCAGGAACATGAAAGGGAATGGAATGAAATTTTCGATGGCGTTCATGATGTGGTTGACGCTTGTGCCTTCCAAGATGGACATATTGATTATGATGAACTGGATGCTTTTTTTGCTGTAAATAAGAAATTGGCTGATAAATATGGTATGCAGTGCTGGACAAATGCCGAAACTTTTGACCGTGATATGCCCATTGATTTCTTGCCTATTAAGTTTGATAAGTTGCGTATGAAATTGGAAGCTGCCAAACGGGCAGGTTATGACAAAGCTATCACTTTTGAATTTTCTCATTTTATGAGTCCGCAATCGGCGTATTTGCAGGCAGGGCATTTATATAATAGGTATAAAGAATATTTTAATATAAGATGACATGAAAAACATAATAAGACAGTTATTGGTATTTTTTGTTTTTGTCGTCAGCTTAAATTTGGCGGCACAAACTCTACCTGTTATAACGGGACAGGTTAAATGTCAGGGACGTGGAGTTGCGAATGTAGTGGTTACAAATGGTTTCGATTGTGTTTCGACCGATGTTGCCGGCAAATATACTATTCCTTATCATCGTGATGCCCGTTTTGTATATGTTACTACTCCAGCAGGTTATTTGCCCCAACGGGATGGTAGCCTCCCTTTGTTTTATCAACGCATTACTAAAGGGACTTCTGTATATGATTTTTCTTTAGTCAAAAATTCTAAGAATGATGACAAGCATCTTTTCTTGGTTCAGGCCGATGTTCAGCTTGGAAAAGACGAAGATGTTACTGCTTATTCAGAATATCTGAGGGATGTGAAGGAATTTGTCGACAAATGTTCGAAATATGATTTATTTATGCTGGATTGTGGTGATATTGTAGGTAATGCCTTGTCGCTTTTTTCCTCATATAAAAAAGCATCGGACGTGTTGGATGTCCCTATGTATCGAGTGATTGGAAATCATGATATGGAATATGGAGTACGTTCTTACGAGCATTCGTATAAATCCTATGAAGAGAATTTCGGCCCTATTTATTATTCCTTTAACCGTGGAAAGGCTCATTATATCGTGCTTGATAACTGTTACTATATCAATAGGCATTACCGCTACATCGGTTATATTGATGAGCGTACTTTGCAATGGATTGAGAAGGATTTGGCCTTTGTGCCGAAGGACCATTTGGTGTTTGTTTCCATGCATATCCCTTCCAGTTCTACTAAGGAGCTGGAATTTAATGCGCTACTTCCTGATGAGACCAGTAATGCTTCAAGCTTGTATGACCTCTTGAAAGGGTACGAGGCACATTTGCTGACTGGTCATACCCATAACAACGGTAATGTTGTATTCAATGATAGCTTGATGGAACATAACACAGCAGCTGTATGCGGTACTTTTTGGAAGGCTGATATTTGCACCGATGGCACTCCCGCTGGTTATGGTGTATATGAAGTTGATGGAAACAAGCTGACTTGGCGTTATAAGAGTGCGGGGTATCCCATTGAACATCAATTCAGGGCTTATCCGGTAGGAGTTTCAGAGGATTACCCTGAGTATATTCTTGCGAATGTATGGAATTGGGATGAAAACTGGAAGGTAGAGTGGTATGAGAATGGGAAATGTATGGGTGAAATGGAGCATTTCACGGGCTTTGATCCGGAAGCAAAAGCCATTTGCTCGGATAAAAAGCGCGTAGAGTATGATTGGATTTCTCCGATAAAAACAGAACACATGTTTCGTGCTTTACCTAAAAATGGTAGTGCTTCAATGGAGGTGTGTGTGACAGACCGTTTTGGTAATGTATATAAAGTTAAACTATAAACAATGATGAAGAAAAATGTAAATATCGGATATTTAGTATTTCTGTCCTTTGTTGCAGCCTTAGGAGGTTTTCTCTTTGGCTATGATACTGCTGTGATTTCTGGTACCATTGCCCAAGTGACTGTACTTTTTCATTTGGATACCTTGCAGCAGGGATGGTATGTGGGTTGTGCGCTGATAGGCTCTATTGTGGGTGTACTTTTTGCTGGCGTGTTGAGCGATAAGTTCGGTCGTAAACTGACGATGGTTCTTTCTGCTGTGTTGTTTTCCACTTCGGCCATAGGCTGTGCCATTTGTGCTAATTTCGATGAGTTGGTTGTATATCGTATTATTGGTGGTGTGGGTATTGGTGTTGTTTCTATTATATCTCCTTTGTATATCTCAGAAGTTTCTGTGGCCCAATACAGAGGACGTTTAGTCTCTTTGTACCAATTGGCCGTTACAGTAGGATTTTTGGGCGCTTATTTGGTAAATTTCCAGTTGCTTGGATATTCAGAAAGTCATGTCGTTTCTGGTATAGGTTTATTTGAAAAAATCTTTGTAGCTGAAGTATGGCGTGGCATGTTGGGGATGGAAACACTACCAGCTCTTTTGTTTTTTACCATTATCTTTTTTATTCCCGAAAGCCCTCGTTGGTTGATTTTGAAAGGTAGAGAAGAACGTGGTCTTAATGTTTTGCAACGAATTTACAACTCGGCTGAGGAGGCTATGAACCAGATGAACGAAACCAAATCTGTTGTATCAGAAACTAAATCCGAGTGGGCATTATTGTTGCAGCCTGGCATTCTGAAAGCTGTGATAATCGGTGTTGCCATTGCCATATTGGGACAGTTCATGGGTGTGAATGCCGTATTGTATTATGGTCCTTCTATTTTTGAAAAAGCTGGGCTTTCCGGTGGTGATTCTTTGTTTTATCAAGTGTTGGTTGGCTTGGTTAATACGTTGACTACTGTCTTGGCACTTGCTATTATTGATAGAGTGGGACGTAAGAAGTTGGTATATTATGGCGTTTCAGGGATGGTTCTTTCTTTGTTGCTTATCGGTATTTACTTTTTGTGGGAAGAGAGTTTGGGGTTGTCAAGTCTTTTCTTGTTGGTTTGCTTCTTGTCTTATGTGTTTTGTTGTGCTGTATCTATTTGTGCAGTGGTATTTGTGCTTCTTTCAGAAATGTATCCTACCAAAGTACGTGGTTTGGCTATGTCTATAGCAGGATTTTCTCTTTGGATTGGAACATATTTAATTGGGCAGTTGACTCCTTGGATGCTCCAGAATCTTACCCCCGCCGGAACATTCTTCTTGTTTGCTGCAATGTGTGTGCCTTATATGCTCATTGTATGGAAACTTGTACCGGAAACGACTGGCAAATCTTTGGAAGAGATAGAACGGTATTGGACACGTATGAAATAAATTGACCTTATGAACTAAAATATAAAAAAAATATGGACTTTAAAAAATTAGCAACACAGTATAAGGATGAACTGATGAATCATATTCTTCCTTTTTGGCTTGAATGTTCTCAAGATCATGAATATGGTGGATATTTTACATGCTTGGATCGTCAAGGCAATGTATTTGATACGGATAAATTTATTTGGTTGCAGGGACGTGAGGTATGGATGTTTTCGATGCTTTATAATAAGGTAGAGAAGCGTCAAGAGTGGTTAGATTGTGCCATTCAAGGAGGAGAATTCTTGAAAAAGTATGGTCACGATGGTAACTATAACTGGTATTTCTCATTGGACAGACAAGGAAATCCATTAGTTGAGCCTTATAATATTTTTTCATATACGTTTGCTACGATGGCATTTGGGCAGTTAAGCTTAGCCACAGGGAATGAAGAGTATGCAGAAATTGCCAAGAAAACGTTTGATATAATCTTGTCGAAGGTTGATAATCCCAAAGGGCATTGGAATAAGTTGCATGCAGGTACACGTGATTTGAAGAACTTTGCATTGCCAATGATTTTATGCAATTTGGCTTTGGAGATAGAACATTTGCTGGATGAGGATTATCTGGAAAAGACCATGGAAGTCTGTATCCATGAGGTTATGGAAGAATTTTATCGTCTGGAATTAGGAGGTATTATTGTTGAAAACATACAAATGGACGGACAGCTTTCCGATTCGTTCGAGGGAAGACAAATTACTCCCGGACATGCAATTGAAGCCATGTGGTTTATCATGGACTTAGGGAAACGTTTGGGGCGTTTGGACTTGATAGAAAAGGCGAAAAATACCACTTTGACTATGCTCGATTACGGCTGGGATAAAGAGTTCGGAGGTATTTATTATTTTATGGATCGTAAAGGTTGTCCTCCTCAACAATTGGAGTGGGATCAGAAGCTTTGGTGGGTACATATCGAGACTCTGATTTCTCTATTGAAAGGGTATCATTTGACTGGCGACCAGCAATGTTTGGAGTGGTTTAATAAAGTGCATGATTATACATGGACTCATTTTAAAGATACAGAACATCCTGAATGGTTTGGATACCTGAATAGAAGAGGTGAAGTTTTGCTTCCGCTGAAAGGTGGAAAATGGAAAGGATGTTTCCATGTTCCCAGAGGATTGTATCAGTGTTGGACTGTTTTGGAGGAAATAGCAAATTCATAAATAGAATCTGTATGAGCAAAATCATAGTAGTAGGCAGTTCAAATACGGATATGGTAGTGCATACCTCCCATTTACCAGCACCGGGAGAGACAATCCTTGGTGGTAAGTTTCTTATGAATCAGGGTGGTAAAGGAGCAAATCAGGCAGTTGCAGTGAAGCGATTGGGGGGTGACTTGTTATTTGTGGCGAGAGTGGGCAATGATGTTTTGGGACAGCAGACCTTGCGTGTTTTTCAAAATGAAGGCATAGAAACAAGCTATATTGCTTTAGATAATGAAACTCCATCCGGAGTTGCGTTGATAAGCGTGGACCAATATGCTGAAAATTGTATTGTTGTGGCTTCGGGGGCTAATATGTTACTTGGACAAGAGGATATTGACAGTATGGAAAAAGAGATGTTGGTTGGAGATATATTATTGATGCAACTGGAAATTCCTCTTTCAACTGTAGAATATGCTGCACGGAAGGCTTATGAAAAGGGAGTGAAAGTTGTATTGAATCCTGCTCCTGCCTGTTCTTTGCCGGAATCTTTGTTCCAATATTTATATATGATAACTCCCAATCGGATAGAGGCTGAAATGCTGACCGGAGTTAAGATAAACAGCAAAGAAGACGTGGCTATGGCGGCTGGTGTCTTGTATCGGAAAGGTGTGAAAAATATAATAATAACTTTGGGTAGCGAAGGAAGCTTTGTAAGAGAAGGAGAAAAAACTTATTATGTAGATGCCTACAAAGTGGTTCCGGTTGATACTACGGCCGCAGGAGATACTTTCAATGGAGCTGTTTGCGTGGGTGTTTCCGAAGGGATGAGCTTGGAACAAGCAGTATTGTTTGCATCTAAAGCTTCTTCTATTTCTGTTACAAGAATGGGGGCTCAATCATCTATTCCTTATCGGAAAGAGTTGGATATGAATAATTTAGTTTAATCTGTTAAAAGAAGAATATTGTGGATAGACGTCATTTTTTATCAATGTTAGGTCTGGGAGCAGTTGGTTTGGCTCTGCCGGGAGTAGCTCAAGCAGATATTTTAAAGCAAGCAGCTGCCAATCCGAATATAAAACCTATTTCCGGTTCTTGGTTTGAATTTCAGCATCCGGGAGGTAAAGAAGGAGTATATTGGGACAAAGACTTAAGACAGTTTACTGCTGCCCAGTGGAGAGAAAAAATTCGTGAAATCAGTGAGACCGGTATGGAATATTTGGTGATGATGAATGTGGCTGCTCACGGCAAAGCTTTTTTTGATACGAAATTGGCTCCTAAATTTGAAATGGGTTGTGAAGATCCTATTGAAACAGTCCTTTCTGCGGCAGATGAGTTTGGTGTGAAGTTCTTTGTGAGCAATGATTATTGGGGACCGGATCTTGATGCTCATCGGATGATGACAGATAGGGAACTGGGTAAGAAAAGGAATCAATCAATGGAAGAAATCTATAAGAAATATGGGCATCACAAGAGCTTTTATGGGTGGTATTTCCCTAATGAATCGTGGTTAGATCCTTATTTTTGCGATTTTGTGATACCTTATGTCAATGAGTGTGCGCAAGTGGCTAAGTCGTTGAATGCTAACTGTGTGAATATAATAGCTCCATACAATATAAAGAAAGAAAAATGTGATGATTATTTTGTGAGACAGCTTGAACAACTCAATGTGGAAATCGTGGCCTATCAGGATGGAGTGGGAGTAGGTGCAACCAGATTGGAAGATTCTGCCCGTTATTATGAGAATTTGTCGAAAGCGCATCAAAAGGCAGGGCGTTCCAGAATATGGGCTGATATGGAGTTGTTTTACTTTGAACAGACCACTCATGGCAGTTTACTTCCAGCGGACTTTAACAATAGAATAATTCATCAAATGGAAGCTATTTCACCTTTCGTGGACAAAATTTTGGTTTACCAATATCTTGGAATCATGAACAAACCCCAATCTAAGGCTCATGCCGGATTAAGAGGAGAGACGGTAAGGTTATATAATCAATATATGGATTGGTATAACAAACAAAATTTTAAATGAATAGGAATGATATGAAAAGAATTGTATACTTTTTAGTTTCTCTGTTGGGATTTACCAAACTGGCAGCACAAGATCCTGCTGATTTTGTTCTTCCATCTATTATAAGTGATCATGCAGTGATGCAACGTGATGCCGAAGTAAAGCTTTGGGGATGGTGTCCCAGTGTTTGGGATTTGAAGATTGTATGTAGTTGGGCTCCCAATGATACGGTTCATGTATCTTCTGATAAATATAAGTATTGGGAAACTTATATAAACACTCCCAAAGCCGAAGGACCGCACGCCATTCGGTTTTATGGTTGGGAAGGTAAACTTTGCGCAGAAGTGAAAGACATTCTGATGGGAGAAACTTGGCTTTGTTCCGGTCAGTCAAATATGGAGTATTGCTTTAAGTGGCGTGTAGATGACATCACCGATAGAAGTACACTGTTTGACAATAAAAAGATTCGTTTTTTCAAGGTGGCTAAGTCATCCTCCGCGTATCCGGTTGAAAGAATTCAGGGAAAGTGGGAAATTTGTTCTCCCGAAATTGCAGAAGATTTTAGCGTAGTGGCTTTTTGCTTTGGAAAAAGGCTGAATGAAGAATTGGGTAATCTTCCTATCGGGTTGATAGGCTCTTATTGGGGAGGTACAGCCATTGAGCCTTGGATGGACGAATTTACATTGCGTCATGAGAAATTGGAAGAAAAGACTAAAGCATTGACTGCCGGATGGGCACCGACTGCAAATTCTTCTCTTTACAATGCAATGATTCATCCCATTATAAACTACACTATTGCCGGGGTTGTCTGGTATCAAGGAGAAGCCAATAATGAAAGGCATCAGGATTATGGAGTTATGTTTGATGCTATGATTAGAGGTTGGCGTAATGCTTTTCATCATTATTTGCCTTTCTATTTTGTCCAGATAACTCCTTGGAGTGGTTATGCGGATAAAAATGCTGCATATTTGCGTGAACAACAAGCCGATGTGGCTGCTACATTGAGAAATACTGGTATGGTTGTGGCGGGAGACTTAGTAAACGACCTAACAGATATTCATCCGAGTCTGAAGAGACAAGTAGGAGAACGATTAGCTAATATGGCTTTGAAAAATAGTTATCATAAAGAGGATATACAACCGTATTCGCCTATGCTAAAATCCTTTAGAGTAGATGGTCGTAAAGTAATAGTAACAACTACCGCTATTGGCAAACTTGCTTGCAAGGATAAGGTCATTCGTCACTTTGAGGTCGTGGATAAAGAGGGTAATTTGCATCCGGCTAAGGCTTCTATATTAAAGAATGGAGATATCAGTGTCATTGCCGATAAGGTGAAGGAACCGGTAGGAGTACGTTATTGTTTTTCCAATGATGCTATGCCTAATTTATTTGATAGTAACGGATTGCCTTTGGCTCCATTTAGAACAGATCGTAAAAAATGAAAAAGTCTTTATTATATTTAATTTGTTGTTTTATTTGCTTCTCTGCTTTTTCTCAAGCTTCTGATTTGAAGTTTCGTGACGGGAAGTTCAAGATTGTTCAGTTGACAGACCTGCATTGGGTAGAGAGTGATTCTTATAAATTGAAGAATGACAGCACTTGTCATTTGATTCGTGAAGTTATTCGTATAGAAGATCCCGATTTGGTTGTTCTTACAGGTGATGTAGTAGTTTCCTGGAATGCTAAGAAAGGATGGGAGAAATTGACCAAAATATTTGGGGAAACCAAAACTCCTTTTGTTGTGACCTTTGGTAATCATGATGAAGAAACGGATATGAACAATGCTCAGATATTGGACTATCTGTGTACACGACCTTATAACCTGACTTATGATGCTGAAAAAGGACTTTCGGGCTCGGGCAATTGCATGTTGACCATCCGTTCTTCTGATGCTACATCTGAAAAATGGGTACTCTATTTCTTCGATTCTCACAATAATACCAAAGACCGTTCTTTTGGTTATTATGATTGGATTAAGCATAATCAGATAGAGTGGTATAGGAAAAGTAGCAGTCGGGTTACCGCTCGCAACAAGCGCATATTGCCTTCCTTGGCTTTCTTCCATATTCCTCTGCCAGAGCATGAAACGGCAAGGTGGACATGCCGGGAGTTTGGCGAGAAGCAGGAGGGTGTTTGTGCTCCAAGTGTAAATACCGGATTATACTCTTCGTTTATAGAAAAGAGGGATGTTATTGGGGTGTTTGTAGGTCATGACCATAATAATGACTATATGGTTGATTTAGACGGTAACATAACTTTGGCCTATGGTCGGAAGACGGGTTATCCTTCTGCCTATAATGAAACGCTTAGCCGAGGGGTACGTGTCATTAATCTGCATGAAGACGAATCGGTTTTTGATACTTATATAAGAGATTTGAAAGGAACTTATTTTCATTATCAATTTGAGCAGAAAAATAAGGGCAGTAATATTCCTCGTTTCAGTGGTTCCTTTGTGCAAGAGTTTTTGGTAGCAAATTGGGACAACGAACGTTGGAATCAGGAAATGGATATGCTGAAAGAAGCTGGCATGAAGTACTTGATTTATGCACCTGCATTGCTGGTAGATGAAAAGGGGAAAACAACTACAAATTATCCGTCTGCTCTGACGAAGAAGAAGCAAGGCAATAGAACGCTTGAAAAGTGTTTGCAAAGTGCGCAAAAAAATGGCATTAAAGTATTTGTAGGATTAAACTTTAATGAACGTTGGTGGAAAGTGGATTATGATGCTCGCTGGTTACTGGAGCAAATGGAAATGGGTAATAAGGTGGCAGATGAGCTTGTTGTTTTGTATAAAGAAAAGTATCCGGATGCCATGTATGGTTGGTATTGGGTTTGGGAGGTAGACAACTTGAACTGTATGACTTCTGAGCGTCAATCAATTTTGGCAGAGGCATTGAATACGAATTTGAATCATCTTTCTGAGATTGCTCCGGAAATGCCCCTTATGTTGTCTCCGTTTATGAATTACAAGGTAGGTGGAAATGCTGAAGAATGTGGCAAGATGTGGACGAACGTCTTTGCGCAAACCGACTTCCGTCCGGGAGATATATTCGCTCCTCAGGATTGTGTCGGTGCAGGTGGACTGAATTTGGATAATTTGTGGGAATGGTTTTCTAATTTGAAGAAGGCTGTCAATACTAAACCTGGGCTGAAGTTTTGGGGAAATGTAGAGACATTCGATCAGCGCTTTTGGACTAGCGCTCCTTTAGAAAGGGTTCAAAAACAGTTAGAGATTGTAAATGGCTATGTTGGCAATTTGATTTGTTTTGCATACAATCATTACAATAGCCCGTTTGTAGTTAATCCGGCGTATCATCAGGCATATCTTCAATATTGCCGGACGGGATGTTTGCCTATAATGGATATTCCTGAAAAAGTGAAGAATGCTGCTGTACGAAAGGTGGCTAAGGGAATTGAAGTTTCTTGGATACCGAATGAAATGAAAGCAGTTGACGGATATAGTATCTATCGTGATGGGCAGTTGATTATGAAATTACAAATACGTGACGGACAACTTCCGAGAACTTTTGTTGATGCAGAAGGTACAGTAGATAATGTTTATGAAGTAGCTGTTTATAATGTGATTGGTAAAGAATCTGCTAAAGTAAAAGCTGAATAACAATTGTAAAATTGATAAATATGAAGAATGTAACTTTTATTATTTGGGCTTTTGTTGTACTGTGTGCAGGATGCAGTTCTTCCACTTCAGTTGTGCAAGATGAAGTCTCTATGACTAAAAAACAATTGGCTGATAAAGTGAAAGGTGGTTGGGCAGCGAAAACCATTGGTTGTACCTATGGAGGACCGGTTGAATTTCTGCATAATGGTACTATGATTCAAGACTATACTCCCATAAAATGGTCCAAAGATAGAGTGAAATATTATTATGATACATTTCCCGGATTGTATGATGATATATATGTGGATATTGTATTTGTGAATGTGTTCGACCGTTTGGGTTTAGAGGCACCGGCCGATTCTTTTGCTGTTTCGTTTGCTGATGCCGGATTTCCTTTGTGGCATGCCAACCAAGTTGCAAAATATAATATTAAGCAAGGCATTATGCCCCCCATATCCGGACATTGGTTGAATAATCCTCATGCAGATGATATTGACTATCAGATAGAAGCAGATTTTGCAGGTCTAATGTCACCGGGCATGCCTAATACTGCTTCTGAAATTTCAGATAAAATCGGTCACATCTTTACGTATGGCGACGGCTGGTATGGTGGTGTGTATGTGGGCGCTCTATATTCCATGGCTTTTGTTTCAGATGATATGGAGTATGTGGTAGAAGAGGCATTGAATACAATTCCCGAGCAAAGTGATTTTTATGCTTGCATAAAAGATGTGATTGGTTGGTATCGGCAATATCCAGATGACTGGAAACAGACTTGGTTTGAATGCCAGAAGAAGTGGACTTCGGAAGTGGGGTGTCCCGATGGCGTTTTTGTTCCGTTTAATATTGATGCCAAGATAAATAGTGCCTATGTGGCTATAGGTCTGTTATATGGCAAGAAAGATTTTTATCAGACTATTGATATTTCGGCACGTTGTGGGCAAGATTCTGATTGTAATGCGGCTACTGCTGCCGGTATATTGGGTACAATGCTTGGATATAGTAATATTCCGGAATTATGGAAAGAAAGTCTTTACGAAGTAGAGGACATCCCATTTGCCTATACGGAAGTTTCGCTGAATAAGCTTTATGAGTTAAGTCTGAAACAAGCTTTGCAGGTGATAGAGCAAGAAGGAGGTTCTGTTCAGGGAGAGCAGGTTGTTATTAAAACGCAACAGCCGGTTGCTGTAAAGTATGAGAAAGCTTTTGAAGGTCATTATCCGGCAGAGAAGAAAGCTGTTAACCTTTTGTTACAGGATGCTACAGAGTTTATGTTTGATGGTAACGGATTTGTTTTGAAAGGATATGTGAAGTGTGCTGATGAATCGTATGTTGCGAGTGTTGCGATGTATATAGATGGTGCTTTAGCAGAAACTGCCAATCTTCCCGTTGCTAAATCTACTTCTATAGATGACAGAAGGGTTGATTCGTTTCATAAATACCAGTTGCCTGATACAGCGCACACGGTTGTTTTGAAATGGTTGAATCCTCGTACGGATGCACAAGTTTATTTAGGTGAGGCGGTTATTTATTCCAGCCAGCCCAATCAATTAACCTATAAATAATTAATTGTAATGTATATAGTTGAAAATTATGGATTGGCAGTAGCTCTTTGTTGGGTTACCATGCTTTGCTGGGGTTCTTGGGGAAATACTCAAAAGCTGGCAGCGAAAACTTGGCGGTATGAACTTTTTTATTGGGATTATGTCGTTGGTATTCTTCTCTTCTCTTTGATATGGGGATTTACTCTGGGAAGTACGGGCGAAGCAGGTAGGGGCTTTGTCGATGATTTGCTTCAGGTTGATATCTCTAATTTGGTGAGTGCGTTTTTGGGAGGTGTCATTTTTAATGCATCCAACATTTTGTTATCTTCTTCCATGTCATTGGCTGGTATGTCTGTCGCTTTCCCCGTAGGCGTTGGGTTAGCTCTGGTATTGGGTGTATTTATAAATTACTTTAGTGCTCCTCAAGGTGATGCAACTGTTCTGTTTTCTGGAGTATTTCTGATTGTACTTGCTATTATTTTTAATGGTATAGCTTCTGGGAAAGTTGCTAAAGGAGGAACAGACCAGGCAATGAGGAAAAAAGGGATTATTATAGCTGTGTGTGCAGGTATATTAATGGCATTTTTCTATCGTTTTGTAGCGGCTATGGATTTAGAGAATCTGGAAGCACCGACTGTGGGTATGATGACTCCTTATTCAGCATTGTTTGTATTTGCAGTGGGTATTTTTGTCAGCAATTTTTTCTTCAATACATTGGTCATGAAGAAACCCTTTGTCGGCAAGCCGATTGCGTATAGTGACTATTTCAGTGGAAATGTGAAGACGCATCTTGTTGGAATTCTGGGAGGAACCATCTGGGCATTGGGGACTGCTTGTAGTTATATTGCTGCAGGGAAAGCTGGTGCAGCTATCTCCTATGCTTTGGGACAAGGTGCCACTATGGTTGCTGCCTTATGGGGAATATTTATCTGGAAAGAATTCAAGGGCGCATCTAAGTCAATAAATTTGCTGCTTGTATTTATGCTGATACTTTTCCTTTCAGGCTTGGGGTTGATAATTATATCTGGTGGTAATTAAATTCTTTATTTTAAATAATATACTATGAGACAAAAAAAACAAATGAAAATGTTGGGACTATTGGGATTGTTGGCTGTATTACCAATAATTTCTGCATGTGCGGGAAATAAGGGTTCTGACGAATCTCGAAAAGAAAAAATGGTCCAATCGGTTTCTGTGGTACAGCCTATTACGGGTACATGGATTAATTTAGCCTACAAGGATGTGCGGAATAAGTATACTAATCCACAACATTTCGATAATATGGATCCTAAATTATGGACTGCTAAAGTGCGTGAATTGGCTAACATGGGGATTGAATATTTGGTGTTCATGGAGGTTGCTAATGAAGGGAAAGCATATTATCCGTCAAAGTTGATGCCGTGGTTATATAATGATAAATTGCAAAGCCCCGTTGATGCGATTCTTGACGAAGCTGCCAAACATGGCATGAAGGTTTTTATGAGTACCGGTTGGGCAAAAGATCAGGATGATAATCTGCTTGATCCAGTGATTAAGGAGCGTCAGCTTCAGATTATGGAGGAATTGGCATCTCTCTATAAAAACCATAAAGCTTTCTATGGCTGGTATCTTCCGGTTGAAGATTGTCTTTGCCCTATCTTTGCCGAGCATGCTGTTCAGTCAGTAAATGCATTGACAGAGAAGGCTCATTCTTTGACTCCCGGAAAGAAGACCTTGATTTCTCCGTATGGTATTGGTCTGTCCGAATTTGATCATCCTGATTTTGAGAAGCAGATGGCAAAATTGAAAGTCGATATTATTGCTTATCAAGATGAGGTGGGGTGTGTACGTGACAAATTTACTCTTCCTCGCTTGAAAAAGAATTGGCAAAGGATGCGCGATATTCACAATCGCCTGAATATTGAGATGTGGGCGAACTGCGAAACCTTTACTTGGGAAGAGGGAACCAATGACCGCCAATCTGCTTTGATTCCGGCTGCTTATTCCCGTTTGCTGTCACAGCAGGTAGCGGCTTCGGTTGCTGGTGTCGACAAAATAATTTCGTTTATGTTCGGTGGAATTATCGAAGACCCAAAGTCTGCTTATCAATTGGGACAACCTGTGTGGTCTAATAATTTATACAACAATTATATGGCTTGGAAAGAAGGTGACAGTTTTTGGAAATTATTTGAAGCTACTTTGCTTGACAAGTTGGTCAATTCAGCCAAATCGGAAATGATTGGTAAAGTTGATATGAAGGCACTGGCAGATGGCCGGGTAGCCGAAGAGGATAGTGGGGACAGCCGTTGGGTAAGGTTTGAAAAAGGTCATCATGAGGTAGTGATTGATTTGCAAAAGAATACTTCGCTTCAAAAGGTGCTGGTACGTACTTTGAACTATAATCAGGAAAAGATAGGCGCTCCTTTGAAGGTTTATGTTTACACTTCCCAGGATGGTCAGACTTATAATCTGGCTTCAATAAAGGATGCTCCGTATTTTCCTAACAACAAGCATGATGCTTGGATTGACGCAGTCTTGATTGATAATTTAAAAGAAAAGACACGTTATGTGAAAGTTGCTTTTGACGCTTTGGAAAATGTGTATATGGATGAGATTTTTGTAAATCCAAGTATTCGTTAACCGGGTAATATAATGAAGGAATAATAGGGTCATCCGGAAAATATGAAATATAGTTTGAGATGAATTGATATTATATGGGAATGAAGCCGCCCGGATATGGAAGATGCAGCCATCTTAAACAGATATGTCTAAGTAGAAAAAGTATGATTTCAGGCTAATAGAAACGTCAATTATCACATTTCATTAATATAATAAAGTGCGATATAAAAAACAATACAATGAAAAAAATCTTAATTTATTAATCCGAAAATGAATCTATGAAAAGATTACACAAAACTATGAATCGAATTGTCGGAGTGCTTTTAATGGCACTTATGATGGTTCCAAGTGGTTTGAAAGCTGAGACGGCAGAAATGCTTCAAACTTCTAAAATTACGGGTGTAGTAATTGACGATTTCGGCGATAATCGGTGCTACTGTTCGTGTGAAGAATGCACAGAATGGCGCTGTAACAGATGTTAATGGACGTTACTCTGTAAATGCTACTAAAAATGCGACATTGGTTTTTTCTTTTATTGGCTATAGAACACAAGAGGTAGCTGTTAAGGGTAGGACTACTGTTAATGTAACTTTGAAAGAGGACAGCCAAATGTTGGAAGAAACAGTTGTTATTGGTTATGGTGCTGTTCCTAAAAGAGATTTAACGGGATCTGTATCTTCTTTAAAGAGCGAAGATTTGCTGAAAACAAACCCTGTGAGTGTGAATCAAGGTTTGCAAGGCAAAATGGCAGGTGTAAATGTGTCCCAGTCTGACGGAGCCCCGGGTGCCGGTATAAATATCCAAATTCGTGGTGCCAATTCGTTTACTACCAGTACAGAGCCTTTGTATGTAGTCGACGGTATGCCGTATTCTATGGGTGAAGGACGTACAACGGATTATGGTATGAAACAGAGTAATAATCCATTGAGTACCATTAGTCCACAAGATATATTATCTATTGAAGTTTTAAAAGATGCATCTGCTACCGCTATTTATGGTTCTCGTGCTGCCAATGGTGTTGTGCTTATTACTACTAAATCCGGTGCTGAGGGAAAGGCAAAAGTTCAGCTTTCTGCTAACCTTAGCATCTCTAATCCGGTAAAACGTATTGATGTGCTCGATGCTTGTGATTACGCTTTGTACCGTAATGAACGTATCACGAATGGTCTCTTGTATGACGGTTACTCTGAGGCAGACAGCCAATTGGAATATCCTTTGGTGGGATATTGGGCTCCGGTGAAAGCTCCGGATCCTATTACAGGAGAAATGGTTGTAGTAGGTCAGGAGTATAAGCCAAGTCCATGGGATTACCGGAAGGGTTTTGTCGAAAAAGAAGGAGGACCGGTACGTTATGGAACAAATTGGCAGGATGAAATTTTTCAGACAGCAATAAGCCAAGATTATAATGTTACAGTATCGGGTGGTGATAAGAAAGGTAACTATATGTATTCCGGTGGTTATACTGACCAGCAGGGTGTGATTGTTAATTCTTATTATAGACGTTATACAGCGAGAGCTAACAACAGCCGTAAAATCAATGATTTTTTAGAGTTAGGTACTAACATCAGTTTTGCAACTTCCGATAATCGTTTGGCACGTACCAATAGTGAAACGTATGGTGTAATTCCTGCAGCTATTTCGTTTAATCCTACTCGTCCGGTATTCGATCCCAATAAAGACTCTGGCTTTTCGGAAGATTTCTCTACCGGTTTGGCTAATCCTTATTTGACTGTACATACGGAGAAGAATATCCAAGAGACGTTGAATGTATTTATCTCAAGCTTTGGTGAATTGAAGTTTACCGACTGGTTGAAATTCCGTCAGAATTTTGGTTACGGTTATAGCTATTATGAACGTAATACCTATAATAACCGTTGGACCGGTGCGGGTATAGCTCCTACAAATGGTTATGCAACGAAGTCAGATGATGCTTATGAAAGCATTTCGACAGAGTCTTTGTTGACTTTCAACAAGAAGTTTGGAGTTCATGGCATTAATGCTGTGCTTGGTATGACTTATGAAAACAGCATGTGGCATAGTAAGTGGATGGCTGCATCTAATTTCCCGAACGATATGACTGAAGACAACGTCATTGAAGCAGGAACTAAGGACCGTCGTATGGAAAGTAGTCGTGGAAAGTCTCAGCTGATGTCCTATCTGTTCAGAGCCAATTATAATTTGCTGGACCGTTATTTATTCACTTTTTCTATGCGTCGTGACGGTTCCAGTAAATTGTCAGAGTTAAATCGTTGGAATAACTTCTATTCGGGAGCCGTTGCTTGGCGTTTGTCTGATGAGTCTTTTGTAAAGCAGCTGAATTTCTTCGATGACTTGAAATTGCGTGTCAGTGCCGGACAGACCGGAGGTCAGGGGGTCAGTGCCTATGCTACCCGTTCCCGTTTTGTTGTTTCTAACTACGGTATGGGTGGTTCATTGCAGAGTGGTATGGCAGAATCCCGCTGGGGAGGACCTGCAGCAGCTCTTCTGAAATGGGAGACAACCAATCAGTTTGACATAGGTTTGGACATTGCTTTCTTGAATAACCGTGTTAATTTGACAGTAGATGCCTATTATAAGAAGACAAAAGACCTATTGTTGGATAAGCTTATTCCTATGAGTTCCGGTTTTAGCCGTATTCAGGCAAACTATGGTAATGTAACAAATAAAGGGTTGGAAATTTCCGGTCATTTCATTCCTGTAAAGGCACGTAATTTCTTGTGGTCTATAGATGCCAATATTTCATTCAACCGTAATAAGGTGGGTGGTTTGGATGCCGACCAATATTCTGATGTGGCTTGGGGTATTGAGAACATGTTCTTGGTACGTAATGGTGAGCCTATCGGTACTCTATATGGGTATGTGGAAGATGGCTTTTATGACAATGAGGCCGAAGTCCGTGCAGATCCGTTGTATAGAAATGAGACGGACTCTAAGGTTAAAAGCATGGTAGGTGAAGTGAAATACAAGAATCTTGATGACGATCCTGTAATTGATAATCGAGACCGTCAGATTATAGGTAATACCAACCCGGATTACCAATATGGTATAACCAATACATTGGAATGGAAGAACTGGACATTCAGTTTCTTCTTGCAGGGTACACAAGGTAATGACGTGTTGAATGTCAATCTTAAGAAATTTGATATGGCCAGCGTGGATAATATGCCTTATTTTATTTATAACAATCGTTGGACTGCCGAAAATAGGGCAAATGCCAAATGGCCGCGTGCCAATAGAACCAGTACACGTTCTATGAGGGCATCTGACCGTTACATTGAGGATGGATCTTACTTGCGTTGCAAGAATGTCAGCTTGAGCTACCGTTTCCGCCATCCGATGAAGTTTGTGGAGAGTATTAATTTGGTTGCCAGCGTTTCCAATCTATTTACAATTTCCGGTTATAGTTGGATGGACCCTGATGTGAATTCATTTGGTAGTGACCCTAAACGCAGAGGTGTGGATATGGCTTCTTATCCAAGTGCCCGTACATTTAATTTTGGTGTTCAAATTGGATTTTAAATAATGATGACTATGAAATTTAAGAATATATTAATGGCATTGGGCTTAGGCTCCATGTTGATGACTTCTTGTACGTTGGATGAAGAAGTATATACATTTATTTCAGGTGAAGACTTGTCTGCTGATGGTGAGTATGAACTGTTGGTAAATGGCGCTTACCAACCGTTGGCCTGGATGTTTGAATGGGGTAGTTATGATTCTGCTACTAATTATGATAATGACTATCAGACAGGGCCGGGTTGGGCTTTTAAAGAAACCGGTACCGGTAACTTTTATAACAATGGTAGTATAAATAATGTGTTTGCATATTATTCAACCGCCATTCATCGTGCCAATTACCACTATTATCTGATTGACAAGATGACCAATGTACCTGAGAAAGCCAAGAATAATGCGTTGGGTGAACTTCGTTTTCTCAAGGCATGGTCGGAGTTTGAATTAGTACGTCGTTTTGGTGGTATTCCTTTGTTTAAAACTTCTATTGGTGAAGGTAACAGCAGTTACCAGCCCAGAGCTTCCGTCAAGGAAGTGTATGAGGACATTATAGCCAATTTAAAGGAGGCTGAAACGTTGCTGATGCCTCGTACAGACTCGGATTATAAGAAAGGGCATGTATTTCGTGCGTCAGCCAAGTCGCTGTTGGCTTTAGTCTATGCTACGATTGGTTCTGCTTCGATGGAGAGTGGCAAAGTCATGGTAAAGGGTGGTCCCGGCAAGGTTACGAATCCGGATGGAACAGAATCGGCATTGATGCCTCAGGAAATCTGGCATAACAAGATTCGTCTTCCGGGATATGAAGAGTTCAATTCTCAGGAGTATTACAAACTGGCCAAAGAGAAAGCAGCCGAAGTGATTGCAGAAGGAGAGTGTGTGTTGGCTTCTAGTCAGAAAGAATTATGGAAAATCGACAATAAGAACGGGCCGGAATTCCTGTTTACATTACAGACTTATCCCGAAGGGGATAATCTTGCCGGAAACTATATCAGCGAATCGTATTACGGCTATTGGAAAGAGGATAGAACTCTGGGTTCTGGTTATTATACTTATCGCGATCACTGGCTACAGATGTTCGATGATTGGAAAGATGAACGTATTACATGGGGCATTCTGCACCGTTACCCCGATTCTTATAACGAAGAACTGGGCATTTATACCTGGCGTTACTACCCGTTGCGTGACAGTGTATACGTGAACCGTGAAGAGGCTCCGTATGCCGACCAGGGTATTGGAGCTTATCAGAAGACCGACCAGCCTACGTATGGTGCTTATTACGGTTCTCGTTTTACTAAGTTTACGGCAGTGACGGGTGAAATTGACGGTAATCGTAAAGACTTTAACTGGCCTTTTATGCGTTACGCAGAAGTGCTGTTACTGTATGCGGAAGCTGATAATGAATTGAATGGACCTACCCAAGATGCATTCTCTAAGATTGAATTGTTGAATAAGCGTAACAATAGTACGCTGGTAAGCAAGCGTCATGAGAAGATTCCGTTTACGAAAGAAACTTTCCGTTCGTTTATCTTGCAAGAGCGTGCTAAAGAGTTTGCAGTTGAGGGGAATCGTCGTACCGATTTGATTCGTTGGGGTATTTATTTATCGGTAATGAATGCTATCGGTATGGATGAAAACGGTAATTTGAAGAGACGTGAGGAGAAGCATTGGCTGATGCCCCTTCCGCCCGATGAAATTAACGGTAACCCTTATATTGAGAAAAATAATCCCGGATGGTAATCCTATTTATTAACTATATGATGAAAAATACAATGAAAAAGATATTGAGTTTTAGGAAGATGTATCTCGTCGGTGCTCTTCTTATGGGAATTTCTTGGACATCTTGCTCTGACGATAACGGAGTTGCACTTCCTATTGAACTGACCAATGTGACCACCATTGCTGATATGAATACCACCATTGAAGAAGCTGCTTTGGGGGATTTTATAGCTGTTCATGGAACCGGTTTGGATGTTCATAATATCGATTCTATTTTGATTGATGACATTAAGCTGGATATGCAAGAGGTATATACAGAAGATGATATTCTGTTTATAAAGATACCGGTAAAGCTGGCAACCAAGAAAACCGATAAAATAAGTATTTATAATACGGCCGGTTGTTTTGAAATTCCTTTTAAAACGGTAGCGCCCAATTTAAAGCTTTCCCGCATGTTCAATGAATATACGGCACCGGGTGATACGATTATGATTTATGGAGATTTCTTCAACCTCTATGAAATAGATTCGCTCAATGCTGTTGTCGATTTCAATGGAAAGGTATCTCCGGTCATTAAATCGGCTAATAATTATCTGACTGCTAAAGTACCGGTTGATGTAGATAAGAACATAAAAATTAAAGTGAAAGGGGTGAAGTATAATGTTGAGGCGGTATGCCCCGGACGTTACTACGATTGTGATTTTATGATTATGGACTTTGACGAATATTTGCCCAGTTCTATGACAAATGTGGTGACTGATGAGAAAGATCCACAACGGTTGAGCGGTAACTTCTTGAGAATAGATGATAAATCTGAATATAGCTCTTGGTGGTATATTGCAGAAAGAGGCGATATACCTTATACTGATGATATGTTAGGACTTGAATCATGTAAGAATTATGTGGTGAAATGTGAATTCCGCACATCCAATCAATTCATCAAGGACAGAATAAGGTTCTGTAATTATCTTTATTGGGCTGCTCCCACATGCGATTGGGTTGCTACAGACTTTAATATACAGAACTTCAACCGTTGGGAGACAATTACGTTGCCGTTTAATGTATATTTGTCAGAGGATTATCCGGACTACCATCCAGGTTCGTACACAAGCTTCAATATGCGTTTGGAGATAGATCCTGAGATAGCCCGTAATTTTGCATTCGATAATATTCGTATTTGTAGAAAAGGCGATTGATTGATGTGGTAATTGATCATTACGGATAATGGCCGCTTTTGGGGATTCGCGAATTGTGTTCCGAAGTGAACCCTATTCAGTCGTATACTGATTATAGCCCCTCTCAGAGTGTGCCCTAGAGGGGCTTTTTAAAAATATCGTATGTTGGTAGGGATTATTTACAATAAATTGGATTTTGCAGGTGAGTATAATCTCACTTGATTTTACAAAAAACACAAAGAAATGAAAATTAAAAAATGTGCAGCACTTATGGCTGCAATGTTGATGGGGGCTTGGAGCTTGCAGTCTTGCGACAACGAGCCTACTAAAGAAGTGTGGCTGGATGAATTCGGTCAAGATTCCTGTTATGTTCAGGACTGGGGAATGCTTGAAGTCAACCGTTCCGTAGTACATACCCCGCTTACAGTGAATGGAGTTGTTTATGAACGTGGACTTGGTGCCCATTCCATCAGCCGCCTGCTGTACGATTTGGATGGAAAGGCCGTTTCTATCTCCGGTTTGGCAGGAGCTGATGACAAGAACTTGTTTGCAGGCAAACTTCAGTTCAAGATTCTCGGTGACAAGAAGGAACTCTGGAAGAGTGGAGTGATGCAGAAAGGAGACCCTGTAAAAGAGTTTAATGTAAACCTGAAAGGGGTGGACAAAGTGCTGCTATTGGTAGAAGAATGTGGTGACGGCATTATGTACGACCATGCCGACTGGCTCAATGTGAAGATAACGACTCGTGGCGATGTGAAACCTGTTCCTGCGTGGGCAAAACCGGTGGCAAAGGAGAAGTATATCCTTACGCCTCCTGCTCCCGAAAGTCCGGTCATCAACAATCCGCTGGTCTATGGCGCACGTCCGGGTAATCCGTTC
>ENA-OOQG01000209-OOQG01000209.1-human-gut-metagenome-genome-assembly--contig:-NODE-209-length-24046-cov-3.008003_pt1 | contig 24046 bp, 22 predicted proteins | sample MGYA00241085_ERZ501155 | MGnify/ENA primary metagenome ERZ501155 (study PRJEB25962, sample SAMEA2042438) | human gut metagenome | biome: human gut; feature: human-associated habitat; material: faeces...
CCGCCACAGGCCATCGCATGGCCCAGCGCATTATTCCGGAAGCCGACGGGCACATATTCTTCCCCTTTGACCTGCCGGTCATTACGGAACGGATTGTAAACATCGTAAACCCCAAGGCCATTATCCTCATTGAAACGGAACTGTGGCCCAATTTCCTCCGCCTGGCCTGGAGGAAGAAGATACCGGTAATGATGATGAACGGTAGAATCAGCGGCCGCTCCATGCGCCGCTATTCCCTCATCAAGCGGTTTACCACCAGAATGCTCCTGCAGATCCGAAAATTCTGCATGCAGTCCAAAATCGACAGGGAACGCATTATTTCCATGGGAGCCATTCCCAAAAGGGTGGTTATTACAGGAAATACGAAGTATGACCAGACCTATGCAGAAGTGTCGGAAGAGGAACGGGCCAAGCTCAGAAGGGAATTCCGCTTTGAAGGGAAGGGCCCCATCATTGTGGCAGGCTCCACCCATGGCGGGGAAGAGGAAATCGTGGTACGCACCTTCGGAAAGGTTCTGGAAAAATATCCGGATGCCCGCCTTCTTCTGGCAGTCCGCGAAATTACCCGTGCCGCCTCGGTGCGGTTTATGATCAAGCACCAGGGCTACACCGTGCTCCGCCGCTCTAAAATGGGAACGGATGAGGATGACGGCAAGGGCGCTCAAATCGTGATTCTGGACACCATCGGTGAACTGGGCCGGCTCTACAGCCTGGCAGATGTGGTGTTTGTGGGAGGCAGCTTTGTCAAAGTAGGCGGCCATAATATCCTGGAACCGGCAGCCCATGGAAAACCGGTGCTTGTAGGTCCCTATATGTTCAATTTCCAGGAAATCTTCGAGCTCCTTTCCCAGCGGGGCGTATGCATCATGACCCCCGATGAGAAATCCTTTGAAACCACACTTCTTGACCTTCTGGGGAATCCGGAGAAAATGAAGAAAATGGGAGAAGCGGCATTGGAAGTGGTTCATGAAAATCAGGGGGCCACAGAAAGAAATATTGCTTCCTTTGAAGAACTGGTGAAGGAATATGGTATCAAACTGAGGGAAAACGCATGAGTCTTGAAAATTACGTCACCGGCCTGATGAAGAATCCTTCTCCGGACCTGAAAGGGAGGCTCATGCTCTCTCTTCTGGACAAGCTGGAAAAGCTGTCCTGCAAAAAGCTGGAGGAGTACCTGGACTTTTCCAACCGGTTCTGCGGCCTGAGCGTACAGAAGCACGGTGCCATCGACAGCTACCCCACCTTGGAACAGATGGAGCAGCCGGTACTACTGTTATCCCTGAATTCCGTGTGGAAGGCAATTACTGGCAGGTCAGCACAGACAAAGGTGCTACTTGGGTGGATGTGAAAGATACCGAAGGTAACAAAGTTCCGGCCAGAGGTCAGGATGGTGAAGCTGCCGGTTCAAACGTGTCTTGGGTGACAGTGGATGGTGTGGAATACATCAAGATCGGTGACAAAGTTACTGATTTGAAGCAGAACAATGAATTTCCTAACATTGCTGTAGATGCTGAAAGCAAGACTGTAATCGTGACTATCGACGGACAGAACTATACTTTACTGCAGGAAGGTTCTGCATTCAAAGGGTTGCAAACTGTAGTTTACAGAAAACAGGCTGTTGATGATAACAGTGATATTTGTAGAGCTTATGATATCTATTGGCTGGAAAATGAAGGAACTTTTGACTCAGATAAGGATGTTTTGTTTGCATCTGTTCCTGCTTATGCTTCATTCAAAGTATATCCGGGTGATTTCTCATTGAATAATGCGAAATTCTCCTTTGTTGATACGTATCAGGTTCGTAGTGTCGCTCCTGCTTTGACCTATATGGAAGGTTCTGCAAAATTAGAAAACGGTATTTTGAGCCTTGCTATTTTGCCGAATGAAGGTATTGAAACCTATAGTGATTATGCGACCTCATTGGATGTAACTATGTATGGTCAATATACATCAGCTTCCGATTATTTCACGGTAAGAAGAACAAAGGCATCTGTAAAGAGCATTGTTAATGCTTTTACTTCAACTAATATGGATGAAAATGATTATCCGGCAATTATTACTGAGGATGGTGAATCTTATGATGGTAAATCTTATGGATGCTTTGACTATCAAGGTGTTTATAATGTAAATGATTCTATTGACGCTTACATTTCCGGAGCTGCAACAGTATGGTTGAAGTCAACCAATATTTCATATACCAGAGTGTTCAGACTGTTGGATCAGAATGAGGATTATACATTTAATGGACAACCTATTAAAACTCGTCAGGGTATCTTTGAATTTAAAGATAATGTTTTGTCTGTAAAATCGACTAACCAGGCATCTGCTATTGATGAATACGCTGCGATAGAAGTGACTACTACAGTTAAGCCACAGAAAGAAGGTGTTAAAGAATACGAGGTGAAGAATGTAGTCTTCATCAAGGCTGTTCGTCCTGCTGTTAATCCTGTATTTGGAACCGTTGCTTTGAAACCGTTGGATGCTAAGGAAAACTTTACATTTGCATACAATAGCTCACAGGCCCGGATCATTACTTTGGATGTCCGTAACTTTGAGGCTGCTATTGAAGGTCGTGATGTTATTGCTAATGATAATAATGAATATTGTACATTCATTACATTGAACGAGCCTGTATATGATGCTGGTGGCAGCAAGTTAGTGAGATATGAATCAATATCTAATCAATGTAACCAATATTATTGGAATAACGGCTTGAGTCAATTATCTAATATTCCTGCAAAGGTTACAGACTTGGCAAAAGCTCTTGAAACGGTTAAAAATGAAGCTGTCTTGTATTATAAGAACGGTGGAAACAATGCCGATAAGGACTCTTTGTTCTTGATTTTGACACCGGGTGCTAACTTTGCACAATTCAAGAATATGTCATTGCTGGCTGGAGCTTCTTCTTATCTTGATTGGGGAGCTACTGAGAAAATGACTAACGGAGTGAACACACCGTATGCTGTTTACAACAGCTTCGTAAGCAAGCTGTTCAAGGTTTCTGTAGATAACTTCTCTGTAACCTATAACTTTGATTGTCCTATCAAGGATGAATATAAGAGTCGTACTATCATCGGTACATGGACAAAAACTGGCGGTGCTTATAGCAAGTTCATCATGGAATCTCAAGAATTCGACAAGATGTACAATGTTGTTCCTGAAGATGCGACAGTTGAGTTTGAATTGGATTATAAGAAGCAGAATGCTTATGTTCAGGAAATGATGAAAGAACAGAACGGAATCAAGAACATTGAATGGACTAGCACTAATCAGATTGTCTTTACTCCGCGTGTAGATTTGGCTAAGGTTGGAACTTTGAAAGTTGATATCTATGATGCTACAGCCGGTTCTGCCAAGCGTGTATTGTTTGCAACTGAAGACTGGAAGGTGGAACAACCTATCTTGGAATTCTCTGCAATAGTAGACTTGAAGTATAATAATCCGGCATTGGCTACAAACGATCAGATAAAGATTATCGATTTGATTAATGCTTTAGGTGCAGCAGACAAGAAGAAATGGACTGAACTGACATTGAAAGATGCTGTTAAAAATGTATTGGTAAAATACAATGCCACTACGATTGCTGCTGAAGAAACCATAGCTGAAACATTGTATAGAAAAAATGCTGCCGGTAATGCTGTTGCTGAAGCTACTGGATTGGAAATTTCTTTGGATGAGAATGAAAAAGACTTTACTTATGATGCAGCTACTGCAACTCTTACTTGGAAGGGAACTCCAACAGGTACAGTATATACTCATGATGTAAACTTGAATATTACTTATACTCATAACTGGGGTGTTGTAACCAAGACATTCAAGGTAACTGTAACAAGAAAAGTACAGTAAACATTCGGGCTAAGATAGAAAGTATAGCTTAAATTTGATATGCTTTCTTCTTGATGACTTCAAGCGAGGAGGGGATATGAATCTGATTACAGAAGAATATCCTCTCCTTTTTTATTATAAAAATATATTCTTGATATAATGACGAAATTAGTTCGATGCGGTATAAACTTTTATGCGGATGTAGATAATAAAAAAGCGGTAAATGATAGGGATGCCTTGCAGAACACTAAATTAATGGAACATTATACTCACCTTCTTGGTCAATTACAGTATGAAGGAGCTGGTATCTGGAGCCGTTTTAATATTATGTTCGGAATAAATGTTTCTTTATTCGGATTGGAAACCGTCTTGTTTAACTCTATATGCCAGACTTCTGAATACCTGACATTTATTATTGCATTTGGAGGATTGTCATTCTCAATATGGTCTATTTACGTAATGCAGAGATTATGGAGTTATCATGAGCACTGGAAGAATATGTTATGTGAAGCGGAAAAGGCTTTTCCGGATGAGTATGTGAAACTTTTCACAAAGATTCCTTCTAATTTGAAAAGAGAGAAAAAGTCTTGGGAGTTATGGCTGAAATCATACACCCAACCTTTTTTTGCCATATTGTCTCTTATTTGGTTGTTTATTATGGTGTTAAACCATGCTATTTATACTGATATGCTGAATAAGGAAAATATTATTCATCACGTGGGCGTGGTGAAAATACAACAGAATGAAAATTTAAACAATAATGAAGATGAAAAAGATGATGGATTCGACTACTGTGATTATTACTACAACAGATAATAGAGTATTGTTGCAGAAAAGAGATGAGAACCCGGATATAGAGTACTCCGGATATTATTCTCTTGTTTCTGGCTACCTTGAGGAGGAGGAAACCCCTCTAGATGGCATTATCAGAGAACTGAAGGAAGAATTTGAACACAAGAAATCCCAAAAGGTGCATTTTAGTTCTATAACCTATTTGGGGTCTGAGTATAGGGCAGACTATGATAGGTGGGAATATATTCATCATACTTATTTGATGGACAATGCAGCGGATATCCGTATTTTGGAAGGTGAATCTTTTGTCTTGCTGGATATGGATGAGTGTTTGAGATTGGAGAACCTTGCTCCTCATCATAAGTTGTTTTTATTAAAATATCGTGCCGGATTATGTAAAATTGACGTGCGGGAGCAATCAAAAAAAATGTTTGATGAAATAACTGTCAGGGATTTGATAAAAGTGGAATCCGTAGGGGATGTGAAAAATTATAGCTTGCTGGAGGCGGGAACTGGTTTTGTAATTGGCGAGGGTACTACTTTGAGTGCTTCAATTCCAGCGGTGGAAGCCGCTAAATATATAGGATTCTTGCAATTCGTCCCAAAGGTTCTTAGAGGCAATCATTATCATTTTAGAAAGGTGGAATATATGCTTATTTTACAGGGGCGTATGCATGCCACTTTTCAGAAATATGATGATAGTGAGGCTGTAATAGAAGAGATTTGGGAAAAGGGGGATTTGGTACGGACTTTACCGGGGTGCGTCCATACATTAACAGCTTTAGGAGAGTCGAATGTGTTGACTATTGAGTTTTCTCCACAGCCTTATGTTGCGAGGGATGTGTTGATGAATGATAAAAAATAGCTTGAGTATGGGAACCATTGCAGTAACGGGGGCTACCGGTTATTTGGCTGAGAAATTGATAGAACGGTTGATTACCCAAGGACATACTATTCATGCGATAGCCAGGAATGAAGGAAAACTGATTGCTCTGAGGGGGAAATTTAAAAGCGTTCAAATCTTTCCATGCCCCGTTGAAGATTATCTTTTATTGAAAAAGGCATTGAATGGTTGTGATGGGATATTTCATTTGGCTGCGTTTAAAGATGTCATTTTGGCAAAAGAACATCCTCTGAAAGCTGTTCAGACTAATATTCTTGGTACGTTGAATCTTCTTAAAATAACTGTTGAGGAGCAGAACATAAAATTTATTCTGGCAACAAGCACTGATAAAGCTGTTCAAGTTTCAGGAACGTATGGGGCTACTAAATTGCTTATGGAGAATCTTTTTGGGGATTTTGAGCAAATAAACGGATCGAATTGCGCTTATAGGATAGTTCGTTATGGAAATGTATTGCATTCTACAGGGTCTGTTTTGGTAAAATGGAAGTATGCATTAGAAAATAGGAAGGAGCTTATATTGACAGATCCTGAAGCTACCCGGTTTTTTATTACGTGGGAACAGGCAATAGATGTTATTTTTTCCTGTTTAAATGACGCTCAAAGTGCGGAACCGTTTTATCCGCCTAATATGAAATCGATAAGCTTAGGAATTTTATTGGAACTCACAATAAGAAAGTATGCTAAAACTGTTCCTGACATCAGAGTTATCGGTTTACAAAAAGGGGAAAATATGCACGAATGTATCACGGCAGACTTAAGCAGTGAATATGCTGAAAGATGGAATAATGAGGAATTATTAAACCTTATCTAGAAAATACTATGAATGATAGATAGTTAAATCTTTCTTTTAAGACGGGGAATTGCAGTATATTGATTACTTTTGTCCTGTATCATAACTTATTAAACCTCGGATAGATATGGGAACAGAAGGCATACAGGATAAATACATCAACCCTTATGCCGATTTCGGCTTCAAGCTGCTTTTCGGCACGGCAATGAACAAGGAACTTTTCGAGGCTGCCGAGATAGCTAAGTTCAATCCTAAGGAATTAGGCGAGTATTGGGAAAGTTTGAAGAATTTCCGCGACTGGTACAGCGTGATGTCCACCCAGTTGAAAAAAGGGCGTGAGGAAGGTCTTAAAGAGGGTATTGAAAAAGGTCTTAAAGAAGGTCTTGAGCAAGGTCGTAAGGAAGAATGCTTCAAGAATGCAAAAAAAATGAAACAGGCCGGTATTGCATTTGATGTAATTGCACAGGTTACCGGTCTGTCTATAGGGGAAATAGCGTCTTTGTAAGTCGTTTACAGCACCAGTCCGTCCAGCATCTCGATATAAAGCCTTATTGCTTCCTCAATTTCCGAAACCATGATATATTCATCAGCCGTATGTGAACGGGAGGACTTTCCCGGACCGATTTTGACAGACGGGAACTTCATCAACGCCTGATCGGACAAAGTAGGAGAGCCGAAAGGTACACGTCCTAGTTTTACCGCGCGTTTCACAAAGGGATGCTCGGCACTGATATGAGATGAGTTCAAGCGGAAAGAACGGGCTTTCGCCTCGCTTTTTAGACGGGCGCTTATTTCTTTGAATAGTTCTTCGTTAGAGTAACATTCATTACTGCGGATATCCACAACGAAAGTACAAGTATCGGGGATGACATTATGCTGCGTGCCGGCATTTATTTGTGTCACGCTCATTTTGACGGGGCCTAGCAGGGAGGATTCCTTCGGGAATTTATAATCACGGAACCACTGAATGTCTTCCAGTACTTTGTAAATAGCATTCACTCCTTCATTGCGTGCGGCATGTCCGGCTTTTCCGTATGCGGTAACATCCAGCACCATCAATCCCTTTTCGGCAATGGCAGGCTGCATTTCTGTCGGTTCACCCACTATGCCCAAGGTGATGGGAGGTAGTTGGGGCAATACGCTTTCTATTCCGTTTTTTCCGGAAACTTCTTCTTCACATGAGGCAAGAAAGATCAGATTGTATGCCTGCTCGGTTATAGAGAGATGGCGGTACACCTGAAATAAGGATACTACACTGGCGCCGGCGTCATTACTTCCCAAACCGTAAATCTTTCCGTTTTCGGCTTTCGGAGTGAAAGGATGTTTCCGCCATCCGTTTACCGGTTTTACGGTATCGATGTGGGAATTTAGTAAAATAGTCGGTTTGTTGAGGTCGAACATCGGACTGATACACCAAATGTTGTTGCCCGAACGACCGGTCATGATACCTGTTTCTTCAATATAGTTCTGCAGAAAGTCGGCGGCAGCTTCTTCTTCCCGGCTCAATGAGGGGATACCGATTAACGAATTCAGCAATGTGGTTGCTTCGGAAGTGTAATATTCTATATCAATCATCTTGATTTTAATAATTTAATGTGTTGCAAAGATACTATTTTTGCGTGGTAAACGGTGATGAAAAAAGTAGGTAATTAAGTTAGATATGCAACTAAAACTTTTGGCTGATTTCTTCTAACTCTTTGACTGGTTGGGAAAATTAATGCCTGTTTATAGAGGATAATTCCAAATTAAACGATAACTTTGCCGATGAATTAAAAATAAATCTTTGGAATGAGTAGTTCTTTCTTATCTGTCCTGATACAACGTCAGGCAGGGAAATATGGTGATCGTGTAGCGTTGCGTTACCGCGATTATAAAACAGAAACATGGATTCCGGTTTCTTGGAACCAGTTTGCCGCAACTGTAAAAACAGTTTCGAATGCATTGATAGAATTAGGTATAGGCATACAGGAAAATATAGCAGTTTTTTCTCAAAATAAACCGGAATGTCTGTATGTGGACTTTGGAGCTTTTGGGGTACGGGCTGTTACTGTACCATTTTATGCTACCAGTTCCGAGGCGCAGGTACATTATATGGTAGGTGATGCCGAAATACGTTATATCTTTGTAGGTGAACAGTTGCAATATGATGTGGCGTTTCGGGTTATGCAACTGGGAAGCCAACTGAAACAGATTATAATTTTCGACAGGGAGGTAAAACGTGATGAGCGGGACCAGACTTCCATTTATTTTGATGACTTTCTGAAATTGGGCGAGGCGCATCCGCATCAAGCTGAGGTAGACAAGCGTACTTCAGAGTCGGGTAATGGTGATCTTGCCAATATTCTTTATACCAGTGGAACAACCGGAGACAGCAAGGGGGTGATGTTGCATCATTCTTGCTATGAGGCGGCCATTCCGGCACACGATGAACGTTTCCCTCAATTGGGTGATCAGGATGTGATTATGAATTTCCTTCCTTTTACTCATGTGTTTGAGCGTGCATGGACTTGCTGGTGTCTTTCGATGGGATGTACTTTGTCTATCAACTTGCGTCCTGCTGATATCCAGAAGACAATAAAGGAGATCCGTCCTACGGCTATGTGCAGTGTTCCCCGTTTCTGGGAGAAAGTGTATGCCGGCGTGCAAGAAAAAATCAATGAGACAACCGGATTGAAAAAGAAGTTGATGCTGGATGCTATTAAAGTGGGACGTGAACATAATTTGGAATATGTGTACAAAGGGCTGACTCCTCCGCCTGTATTGCACATGAAATATAAATTTTATGAGAAAACGATCTATAGCTTGTTGAAAAAGACTATTGGCATTGAAAACGGGCGTTTCTTCCCTACTGCCGGTGCGGCTATTCCGCCGGCTGTACAGGAGTTTGTTTTGTCGGTGGGAATTAATATGGTAGCCGGTTATGGATTGACGGAATCTACTGCAACGGTTGCTTGTGAGAATGATAATGACCATGTGGTTGGTTCGGTGGGGCGTATCATGCCTCATGTGCAGGTCAGAATAGGGGAGAATAACGAAATAATGCTACGTGGTGAGGGAATCACTCATGGCTATTATAAAAAGGAAGCTGCTACGAAAGCGGCGTTTACTGAAGACGGATGGTTCCATACCGGTGATGCGGGTTATATAAAAGATGGGCATTTGTTCCTTACAGAGCGTATCAAGGACTTGTTTAAAACTTCAAACGGGAAGTATATCGCTCCTCAAGCCATTGAAGCCAAATTGGTGGTAGACCGTTATATCGATCAGATTTCTATTATTGCCGATGAACGTAAATTTGTTTCTGCTTTGATAATTCCTGAATATAAACTGGTGAAAGAGTATGCCGCAAAAAAAGGTATTCGCTATGAAAGTATGGAGGAACTGTTGCAGAAACCGGAAATTATCGATTTGTTTAAAGAGCGGATTGATACACTGCAGCAGCAGTTTGCACATTATGAACAGATCAAGAGGTTTACCTTGTTGCCCCATCCTTTCAGTATGGAACGTGGTGAGCTGACCAATACGTTGAAAATAAAACGTAATGTGCTGAACAAGAACTATGCTGCCGAAATAGAAAAGATGTACGAAGAATAATGGGAAAATGAATAGATTTCCACTATCTTTGCACCTTGAAATGCAAAAATTCTCAAGATGATAACAATAGAGCAACTGAAAGACGTAAAAGAACGTACTGCGGCACTTGAAAGATATCTGGACATAGAAAATAAACTGGTTCAGGTGGAAGAAGAACAACTGCGTACGCAGGCGCCCGGTTTTTGGGATGATGCCAAGAAAGCAGAAGCACAAATGAGGAAGGTGAAAGATCTGCAAAAATGGATCGACGGTTACCGTGAGGTAAAGACGATGGCAGATGAACTGGAATTGGCTTTTGACTTTTGTAAAGATGATTTGGTTACCGAAGAAGAAGTGGATGCAGCGTATCAAAAGGCTGTCACTGCGGTGGAGGCATTGGAACTGAAGAATATGCTTCGCCAGGAGGCCGACCAAATGGATTGTGTATTGAAAATTAATTGCGGTGCCGGTGGTACTGAAAGTCAGGATTGGGCTTCCATGCTGATGCGTATGTATATGCGTTGGGCGGAGACCAATGGCTATAAAGTGAGCGTGGCTAACCTTCAGGATGGGGATGAGGCCGGAATCAAGACGGTGACTATGAATATTGAGGGCAGTTTTGCATATGGTTATCTGAAAGGTGAGAATGGAGTCCACCGCTTGGTGCGCGTGTCTCCTTATAATGCTCAGGGGAAACGGATGACTTCTTTTGCTTCTGTGTTTGTAACGCCGTTGGTGGATGATAGTATTGAAGTGACAATTGAACCTGCCCGTATGTCTTGGGATACTTTCCGTTCGGGAGGGGCCGGCGGACAGAATGTGAACAAGGTGGAGTCAGGAGTACGTCTGCGTTATCAATATAAAGATCCGTATACCGGTGAGGAAGAGGAAATCTTGATTGAGAATACTGAAACCCGTGACCAGCCGAAGAATAAGGAAAATGCGATGCGCCAGTTGCGCTCAATTTTATATGATAAGGAATTGCAGCACCGCATGGAAGAACAGGCCAAGGTGGAGGCTGGCAAGAAGAAGATTGAATGGGGATCACAGATACGCAGTTATGTCTTTGATGACCGTCGTGTGAAGGATCATCGTACTAATTTTCAAACTTCGGATGTGAACGGAGTGATGGATGGAAAGATTGATGGCTTTATCAAGGCATACTTGATGGAGTTTTCCGGTTCGGAGAATTAGTAAATTCTTCGTAATTTATTTGTTTTCTTCTAGAAACTTTGTACTTTTGGAATATTCAAAAGAGATGGTTTAATCTTAAAAATGAAATACTTATGGGAAAGAATAAGAAAGCTGCTTATAGTAAGCGGGAAGAAGAGAAAGCAAATAGGATTGTAAAAGGTCTGTTCATCGGATTAATTGTATTAGCCCTTGTTATTATGGTAGGCTATGCCATGTATGGATAAAAACGGAAAATAAATAGTGAAGTCCTGCTGAGGTTATTCTCTGCGGGGCTTTTTTATATATTAAAACGCTATGGGACAAGAAATAGAACGAAAATTTTTAGTAAAGGACGACAGTTATAAACTAGAGGCTTATGCACATAGTCATATTGTGCAAGGTTATATCTGTAGTGCTCGTGGAAGAACTGTCCGGGTGCGTATTCGGGATAATAAAGGGTATCTTACTATCAAAGGGGCTTCCAATGACTCCGGTACAAGTCGTTATGAGTGGGAGAAGGAGATCAGTTTGCAAGAGGCCGAAGAGTTGATGAAACTGTGTGAGCCTGGGGTGATTGATAAAATCCGGTATTTGGTGAAAAGTGGAGAGCATATCTTTGAAGTGGATGAGTTTTATGGTGAGAATGAAGGCTTGACTGTAGCGGAAGTGGAATTGAATAGTGAGGACGAATTGTTTAAAAAGCCCCATTTCATCGAAAAAGAGGTAACGGGAGATATTCGTTATTATAATTCTTTTTTGATGAAGAATCCTTATACTCGCTGGTAGATAATATATAGGCTTCTTTAACGTCTGAAAATAAACTACTTGCTATCGTTTACCTACCTTTGCAACAAACACAAACTCATTATTGATATATGAAACACAACATTTTATGGGGCATTATCTTGCTTGTGGCAAGTTTGTCATTTACGGCGAAGGCGCAAAAGGCTGTCCAAGGCCAGTTCTCAGTCAAGGGAGTCTTATTAGATTCTTTGTCTAATGAAGGGGAACCGTATTCTACAATCCGTATTTCATTGAAGAACAATCCTGCAAAGCCGGTGAAATTGGCTGTGACAGGAGCGGACGGCAGGTTTGATGAACGGCTTGCCGTGCCGGGGACTTATCTCATTCATTTTACTTCTGTAGGAAAGTCTCCTGTACAGAAGGAGTTCTCGATATCGGCAAATCGTAGGAATGTTGATTTGGGTAAGATTCTGATAGCAGAAGCGACTGAAATGTTGAAAGGAGTGGAGGTGGTAGCGCAGAAACCTTTGGTAAAGGCGGAAATAGACAAAGTGACGTATAGTATAGAGGATGATCCGGATTCTAAAACCAATACGACTCTTGAAATGCTCCGTAAAGTTCCGCTGGTGACTGTAGATGGAGAGGATAAAATTCAAGTAAACGGTAGCAGTAAGTTTAAAGTGCATGTTAATGGCAAGCCGAATAACATGATGAGCAATAATCCTACCGAGGTATTGCGGAGTATGCCGGCCAATTCCATTAAATCTATAGAGGTTATCACCGAGCCTGGGGCTAAATATGACGCGGAAGGGGTGGCGGGCATCTTGAATATTATCACTATAGGAGCTGGAATGGAAGGATATACGGTGACATTGAATGGTGGTGCAAGCAATATGCGTGTGTATGGTGGCGGTTATGGTACGGTGCAGTCGGGCAAGTTCACTGTTACCGGTAATTATTCTTATAACTACCAGGGATCTCAAAAGGGATTTGAAGATTCATATCGTGAGGATTTCACGTCTCAGGAAAATAAATTTTTGGAGTCGCATCGAAGAAGCAAGAGCTATGGCAATTTTCAATTTGGCAGTCTGGAAGGAAGTTATGAGATTGACACTTTGAATCTGATTAGTTTTTCTATGAATCTGATGACTGGCAATTTTACGAATAAGAGGATTGGAAATACCCAGATGACGAATCATGCCGGTAATCCGGTTTACGGTTACGGTTCTTTGGGAAATAATGAATCGGGCTTTGGCGAAGTGGGGGGCAACATGGATTATCAGCATTCGTTTAAAAAGAAAGGGGAACTTCTTACTTTCTCTTATCGTTTTAGCCATTCCCCCAATAACAGTGAAGCGAATACGGATTATGAGGATACGTTGAATGTTCCTTATCTTTTGCAAAACCAATATTTTAAAAATGATGCCAGCACACAAGAGCATACGGCTCAATTGGACTATACCAATCCGATAAATTCGATACACAGCATTGAAACTGGTATAAAGTATATTTTTCGTAGAAGTAAAAGTGATGGTAAATATTATCTGGCCGATAAAACCGGAGAATATAAGTATGATCAGGATATGAGTACGCAATATGATCATAAGCAGGATATTCTGGCTGCTTATTTGGGCTATCAGCTGAAGTACAAAAAACTCGGTGGAAAGGCGGGAATTCGCTATGAGCATACATTTATGGATGCGGATTATAAAAATAAGGATGAGAAGTTTGATGCTCAGTTTGATGATTTGGTTCCATCCTTGATGTTCTCTTACCAATTGGCTCCTACTCAAAGTTTGAGGGCATCTTATAATATGCGTATCAGCCGGCCGGGTATTTGGTTTTTGAATCCGTTTACTGACACCAGCAACCCTACTGCGATCAGTTACGGTAATCCTGATTTGGAAAGTGAAAAGGCCCATTCGCTTAGTGTTACTTTCGGTAGTTTCTCGCAGAAATTTAATGTAAATGTCAGTGCTAATTATTCTTTTGTCAATAATGGTATAGAGCAATACTCTTTTATAAAAGATGGTGTGATGAATTCTACCTATGATAATATAGGAAAAAGTAAGAATATTAATTTGTCTTTGTTCTTGAACTGGAATATGTCTCCTAAAACCCGCTTTAATATCAATGGACGGGGAGCTTATGTGGATTATAGAAGTTCAGGGCTTGATTTAAAGAATCATGGCTGGGAAGGAAATGTCTTCGGAAGCTTCCAGCAGACTCTGCCTTGGGATCTGCGTCTGAGTCTGAACGGAGGGGGTGGTACTCCGCATATCTCTTTGCAAGGTAAAAGTTCCTCTTTCTATTATTATGCGATAGGGCTCAGTCGTTCTTTCTTGAAGGAAAAGAGGCTGACTATATCTCTTAACTCGTCCAATTTATTTAATAAATATATTACTTTTAAGAATAACATCAATACTCCTACTTTCTGCTCTTCTACTGCTACCAGAATTCCGATGCGTTATTATGGATTTAATATCAGTTGGCGTTTTGGGGAGTTGAAGGCTCAGGTAAAAAAAGCTGCGCGAAGCATTAATAATGATGATTTGAAAAGTGGAGGAGGTAATGCTGGAACCGGTGGAGGGATACCGGCTAATTAAAAGTTAAAACGAAACCACCTGTTAACTGTTAATTTAGGGGGTAAAAACTGTTATTTGATAGTTTATATCCCCTTTGTTGTTAGTTTTTCTGTCGTGACTTTTGCGAGAAGTCGTTAATATTGCAGCAGAAAGCAAAAACAGAAAATAACAATTTAAAAATAGATTAATATGAAGACAGTCGACTTTACACAGCATTTACTAAGTATACAAACCGAATTATTTCGCTTTGCATTTAAATTGACAGCTGACAGAGAAGAGGCTAATGATTTGTTGCAGGAAACTTCACTTAAAGCTTTGGACAACGAAGAGAAGTTTATTCCAGATACGAATTTTAAAGGATGGATGTACACCATCATGCGTAATATATTTATAAATAATTATCGTAAAACAGTGCGTGATCAGACTTTCGTCGATCAGACAGATAACTTGTTCCATTTGAATCTTCCACAGGACTCAGGATTCGATTCTACAGAAGGTGCTTATGATTTGAAAGAGATACATCGTATCGTGAATGCGTTGCCTAAAGATTACCGTGTGCCGTTTGCTATGTATGTATCAGGATTTAAATATAGGGAAATTGCCGAAAAACTGGGACTTCCGTTGGGAACAGTGAAAAGCCGTATCTTTTTCACTCGTCAGAGGTTGCAGAATGATCTGAAAGATTTCCGTTAAGTTGACTCTCTATCTTTATTATATAACTTTGACTTTTATCATCACGCCGACTGTTCGCGAAGAATCGTCGGCGTTTCTTTTTAGGATTTACGCCATATAAGGGGGCGAAGTAAGTAATATCCTATTAAGGCGGCTAGTCCGACTCCAATGCTGTTTGCCAGAAAATCCAGCCAGTCACCGCTGCGGGTATCTGTGCAATAAGCTTGCATCAGTTCGATACACCCGCTCATAGCTACAGGAGCTATGATGCCTCCCCATATTACATGATTCCAATTGATAGCCTTATGATTCCTCAGGTATTCTATCCATAAAATGAAACAGAGTCCTCCATACATGCATATATGCACTATTTTGTCTATGTAGGGGATTTCTTCCACATCTGTTTTAGGAGGAGTGAAAAAGGAAAGATAAAAGATGATAGCTACAATGATCAAGGATACCGGATATTTTCTAAAATAATATAGCATACTTTAATTTTTTTGTGATTCGTCGCAAAAGTACGATTAATTTTATACTTTTGCAGGCTAACCAGTGTTGATTTATAATAATTTGATAGTTTTTTATGCAAAAAAGCGAAAGAGTAAATTTCGGAAGTAAGATTGGGGCTGTTCTGGCGGCGGCAGGTTCGGCTGTAGGACTTGGTAATATATGGAGGTTTCCCTATGAAACGGGAAATCATGGAGGTGCGGCATTTATCTTAGTATACTTGGCGTGTGTTTTTATGTTGGGAATGCCTATTATGATTGCCGAATTCACAGTAGGTCGTCATTCAAAAGCAAGTACGGGACGTGCTTATAAGGTTTTGGCACCCGGAACTCATTGGAAGTGGTTGGGATATTTGGGGGTTTTGGCCGGTTTTCTTATTCTAGGATATTATTCGGTAGTGGCAGGATGGACTTTGGAATATATATTGGAAGCGGGAATGAATGGTTTTGCAGATAAGAAGCCGGAAGATTTTGTGGTTGCTTTCCAGAGTTTTTCGAAGGACCCTGTTCGTCCGCTTATCTGGCTGGTCATCTTTTTATTGGCCACCCATTTTGTTATAGTAAAGGGAGTGAAAGATGGGATAGAGAAATCTTCGAAGGTGCTGATGCCTGTTTTGTTTATACTGATAGTAGTTTTGGTGGGGTGCTCATTGTCGCTTCCCAATGCGGAAAAAGGTTTGGAGTTTCTGCTGAAGCCTGATTTCAGTAAAGTGAACGGAGATGTTTTCTTAGGGGCTATGGGGCAGGCGTTCTTTTCCTTGAGTTTGGGAATGGGATGTCTTTCAACCTATGCTTCTTATTTTGGGAAAGAAACCAAACTGGGAAATACGGCTCTGAGTGTCGGTGTGATTGATACTTTTGTGGCTGTCTTGGCCGGATTGATTATTTTTCCGGCGGCCTTTTCTGTAGGTATCCAGCCGGATGCGGGACCATCATTAATTTTTATTACATTGCCTAATGTTTTTCAGCAAGCTTTTAGCGGTGTGCCGATATTAGCTTATATTTTCTCGGTGATGTTCTATGTCTTGTTGGCTTTGGCTGCATTGACTTCTACTATTTCTCTACATGAAGTGGTGACGGCTTTTCTGCACGAGGAATTCAATTTAACTCGTGGCCGTGCTGCTAGATTGGTCACTTTCGGGTGCATTATAATTGGAGTCATTTCTTCCTTGTCATTGGGAGTTATGCAGAAATATACGCTGTTTGATAAGGGATTCTTTGACTTACTTGATTTTGTCACTGCAAAAATAATGCTTCCTTTGGGTGGCTTGCTGGTATGTATCTTTGTAGGATGGTATTTGAAACGTTCCGTTTCTTATGAAGAATTGACCAATGGGGGAAAACTGAAAGCAGGTCTTTTCAATCTGTATATCTTCTTGTTGAGATACGTGGCACCTGTGGCTATCATTTTGATTTTTATCAATGAATTAGGGCTAATTTAGAATTGTAATGTGGAAAGACTTCTTCTATTTTTCGAAAAGCGAACGCAGAGCTATACTTTTTTTGTTGACTTTGCTTTTCATATTTATGTGTATATGGGTTCTGTTTCCAGTAAAGGAAGAGTCTTTGGAACAGGATCAAGAGGGGATAGAAGAAATAAAAAACTTTCTGGCCGGAGTACATGAGATGGAGGAGAAGGAATCTCTGCGATATTCCTATGATAAGCCTAAAAGAAGAGAGGTGGTATTGGCTGCTTTTGATCCAAATTCAGCCGATTCCATCGAATTTTTGCAACGTGGATTGCCTCCTTTTATTGCACATACTATTTTGCAATACCGGAGAGCCGGCTTCATAGAAGATGGCCGGAGAGCCGTCGGTAAATTCAGGACAGCGGATGATTTCTCTCGTGTTTATGGCTTGTCGTCCGAGAAATTTAATATGTTAAAACCTTATATCCAGATATCAGAGGCTTTTCGGCGGAAACAGGATACATTGCACTTTATCAAAAAGGTGGAGAAAGATACGTTGGCAGCTTATAAATATCCGGAAGGAACTTTAGTCGATTTGAATGAAGCGGACACTACCGAGTTGAAAAAGATTCCGGGAATAGGCAGTGGCATTGCACGCATGATTGTGGCTTACCGGAAACGTTTGGGAGGTTTTTATGATATGGCTCAGTTGAAGGAAGTGAACTATGTAGATGAGGATATGTTGAGATGGTTTAAACTCGGAAATGCACCAATTCATCGGATAAATGCCAATAAGGCCGGGCTTGACAAACTTCGCTCTCATCCTTATATGAATTTTTATCAGGCAAAGGTAATTATAGAATATAGGAGGAAAAAGGGAAAATTAAAAAGTCTTTCCCAGTTATCCTTGTATGAGGAATTCACTGAGAAAGACTTGGAACGTTTGTCGCACTATCTTGCTTTTGATTAATTGTTGGGATAACCAGCAGCTTCTGCTATTTTTACCGGAATTTCGGTATTGTCAATGCGACCTTGGAATAGTTGGGCGCCGGCTCCGATAGCGAATACGGGTACATAACCTCCAGAGTGCCCACCACTGGTCCAACCTACCAGAGCGATGTCATCCAGAATTCTTTTGGCCTCAGCTGCCAAAGGTTCGTCTTGTTGATATTCACTTTTGGTCAAATCTATCTCTTTACCGCTAAATGATTCATCATATACTTTCTTCAGGGATGCTTCTTGCTTTTCATTCAATTGAATACTATCCCAAAATCCGAAATTATCCTTCAATGATTGCTTGATAACTTCCCAAGGTACTTGATTCTTGTATTTTTTTCTTAATTCGTTTACAATTTTAGTATATCCGCTTTCACTTACTTTTTGTGATTTTAAAGCTTGCAGGTTCAAAGTATACGGACCTTTTCCTAAAACGATTCCTCCGGTTTCGTGGTCGGCTGTTACTACAATCAGGGTTTCATCGGGATGTTGTTCATAGAATTCGTAAGCAACTTTTATGGCATTGTCCATATCCATCACTTCGTGGAATGCAGTAGCGGCGTCGTTGCTGTGGCAAGCCCAGTCTATTTTACCTCCTTCAACCATCAGGAAGAACCCTTTTGATAGATCTTTAGACAGGAAATTGATTCCGGCACGGGTGATTTCAGTTAAAGTCATATCGCCTTTTTTTCGATCGATAGCATAGGGGATAGCACTATTGTCTGTTGCTGTCGCAGGTTGTAAGAGAATCAGTTTGTCCGATTTTTTTGCTTTTTTCTGATAGTCCTTGTAGCCACGGGCTATGGTATATCCGGCTTTGTCCACCAGTGTGTACAGACTTTCTGAATTTGAACCGGCGGCTTTTTTGTTGGTGGGATCTAAAAAGTCTGATCCTGCATAGAAATCGAAGTTGGCATCAATCAAATCCAGACCCACGTTGTAATAGCTGCTTCTTTGTCCTTGGTGTGCGTAAAAAGCAGCCGGTGTGGCATGGTCTACGCTGACACTGGTACTGATACCTACACGGCAACCTTTATTTTTTGCCCAAGAAGCAACACTGTTAACTTTGGTTTCCAAATCCTTTTTCACACCTAATGCGCCATTTTTTGTTTTGTTTCCCGTAGCAAGTGCTGTTCCTGCAGCGGCCGAATCTGTCACTCCGTTGGTTGCCGAGAAAGTAGTGGCTATGGTTGCATAAGGAAATTGGGTGAATAATAACGGAGTCACACCAATTTTGCCTTCCAACTCTCCACGATACATCTCTGTTCCTAAAACTTGGTTAACACCCATTCCATCTCCGATGAAATAAAATACATACTTTGCTTGCTGTGCCTGTACAAAAAGAATGGACAGGAATACAAATACAGTAATAAACGATAGTTTTTTCATATTAATTGAGTTAATGACATTTTTTTCAGCCTAGCAAATATAGGGAAAAAAGACTTTTTATCGGTACTTCTTTCTTGAATAATTGAGATTTAATGGCCAAATACTTTTTTTGCAATAAGTTTGTAAATGAAATGTTTTTGGGGTGTAATATAAAAAATCTGTTTGGGAGTAGGGAATCCCGTGCTTTATACTATGCATCTGTTTGCTTTCGACATGGATATTGCATACAGATAATTGTTTTAATATTAGTGATTATTAATTATAAATCTTATATTTGTCTAATCTAGAGTCAGTAAATAAAGTATGGGAGAATTTATAAATGTATTAGTGTCAAAAGGGAAAAGCAATTTGATACCGGAAAAAGATAACCTGTATGGACAGTTTGTCGGTGAATGGGATTTTGAATGGGTTGATAACCAAGGTACAACAGGCGAAAGACATGTTCAGGGAGAGTGGATATTCGCTTGGGTGCTGGAAGGGACTGCAATTCAAGATGTGTTTATTTGCCCTTCGCGTAAGGCACGGATTAAAGATTATCAACCGGATGCAGCTTATGCGACTGCGGTACGTATGTATAATCCTAATACAGAGGCATGGGATATTTTATATACGGAATTAGGAGGGGCTACACAACTGGAAGGAAAAAGAGAAGGAAACAGGATTGTTCAGACGGAAATTAATGAGAAGAATATACAGTGGGTGTTTTCAGAAATTACAACGACTTCATTCCGTTGGCAACGTATGGTAAAACGTCCGGATGGTACTTGGGAAACTGAAGCTGAACTTTTTGCAGTTCGTCGATGATTAAGATTTATATGCATATTATATAAGTTTGAGATATTGCAGTCTAAAATAGACTTGTTGTAGTAGAAGCTCAGAGGTGATTTGGCGAGTTTATAAAAAAAGAATGTGTGAATGATAAACAATCTCAGAACCGTTTTCTTGCATTTGGCGGAGAAACTGTATTCAAACTAAATCCTGCCAGCTATACGCAGGAAAAGATGTGGGGCAGGTATATGGAATCTTTGCGTAAGAATCTTTCTGCTTATACTCTTGATGATGCTCCCGAAGATGTTCGGGAACTCTACAAAGATGAATTCATCCAGCTTTATGCTTCAAGTATAAGGTGTTTTTTTAATATGCATCAAATTGGGATTTATATCGGGAAGGAGTAGTTTTGCTCCAAGACTTAATCAAATATGGAGGCAGGTCAGAAGTGGAGAAAGTTATAATCGAGCTGAAAGCTCGTATACCTCGTCATCCAGTCTATATTGCTGTATTTTGCGTTTTGTGAGAAAACAAAAAATCCTGATTCCGTTTGGAAATCAGGATTTTACTGTCTTTTTTTCTTCAAGGTGGTGCCACCAGCAACCGAAAATCGGTTTGTATAGCACTATTTCTCAATAAGTTATATCTTTCCTACGATGTAAGTCCCTTGAATAAGGTTTTCACAGCTTTGCACCGTTCAACATCAGTTTGTATCTTGGGTACGCATTTCTGAATGCGAAGATAGTACATTTTCTGATATTAAATTCTTTAATTTAGATTTTTGTTAGTAAGTCGATGAAATTATTTATTTAGAATATCTATACATCTATCTAACATGACTTCATTGTCAATTATTACAATATGCAGTTTTTTTCTTGTCCTAGTGATTATTTGATATAACATTTGTCTTTGCGAATAATAAGTATTATCAGCAATTAAATCTCCTTGAGAATTATATTTAAAAGAGTCATCTATGACTATCACAACGTTGTCGAACTCTTGACCAACTACAGAATGTGCGCATTCTGTATCACCGGATAAGTATGCTTCATAATGGAAGGTTGAGCGTGTTCCCGGTGTGTAATTAGGCACTTTCCAGTTTTTCTTCGATAATTCTTGCAGCAATGATTTTGCAGAAAAATAATTTTTGCAATATGTAAGTTCAATGTTGGGATAGTCTATGTTGGATATATTCTTTTTGAGATTGAAAAGTTGTCTTATAAAATATGCAATTTCTTTATTTGTTCTAATTTTATCTGTTAGCTTATAGGGGGTACATGATAATTCTTTTTCAATCCTTTCTTTGGTATGGTAATTTTTCTCATTATCACGCAAGTATTGGTTTTCATCGTATGAGAATATGCATTTTTTATTGAAAGTGCGTACTTCCTCTATATATTTATCAAATTGATATGGATACATTCGTTGGGCTTCGTCAATTATAATTAAGTCAAAATCTGTCGTATTCGGAGCATATTTAGGCATATGTATGCTCCAACCATATTCTTCCATTAAGATTTTGTGACCACTATTTAGTGGAGCACAATGTAAAATAAGTACTTTTTCGCCTTTCCGAATGCTTTCTTTAGCTATATGATAAGTCAATAATGTTTTGCCTGTTCCTGCACTACCTGTTAAAGCTATGAATTTTGTTGTTGCGTCAGATAACTTTGTTCGGATTTCATTATATATTTGTTCTTGTTGAACTGTAAGAAAATATCCTTCTGCCATAAATTTTTCAGGAGAATTGAAAGGAGAAACTAAATAGTCGGATGGATTAAATAAATCATCAATATTGTTGAATGTTACTACTTCTTGAAGCAACAGCTTGTTGCACAACTCATTAAAAGTCGCTTCTTTTATTTCATTATTGCTATCTTTTCTTATGAGTTTGTAAAGCTTATTTTCATTTAAAATATAGGTATAAATATAAATTTCCTTATCCAAGAACTCGAGGTAGTATTTATTCTTTTGCTGTTGTTTGAATATCTTGTCTATTGAACTCTCCGTTTTTATTTCTATGTTGATAATATAATTATCACCAAATCTAAGTAAATCAAATTCTTTTCCAATTTGTGGTATTGAATATCCTAAATAATAGTTGTTAACAATGGTGATGCTATTTTTTATTTTTAACAATTCATTCACAAAAGATTCTATACCATTAAGCTCGTAATCTTTTATTCCACTGATTATTCCGTAACTATTCATAAGTTTTTGGAATAGTGTATTACTTAGTTTTCGATAAGCTTCTATGATAGATAGAATATTGACATTTTTCATAGGGCAAATTTGTAAATACTAATTCTAAATATGATGATAATTTTTACTTGGTGTTTCATCTCTTTGGGCTATTCCAATAATATCCTCCATTTTTCTGTGCCCCTCTAAACTTTATCAAATCTAATCTAACCAAAGAATTTAAGTAGCGTTTAGCAGTCGGAACACTTTTGCCTATTAATCTTGCAATTTTAGACGAATTAAGTCCCGGATATTGCTTGATGATATTTAGTACTTCTTGTTCTTTTGAGTTTACAGTATCATTTACAGTATCATTCATGATAACTTGATACTGTAAAATTCTGTCTTTTTCAAGATTTGCAACCTGTTGGTCTATCCCCGAAGCTGCATATCGGCTGATGGTCTCTATTAGTTTCTTGTCTATTTCTTTCATGCCATTGTCTTGTTTTAGGAGAAATAATATTGCATCCGTTCTTTCATCAGTGTTTCTGCATCGGCTAATTGCTGGCGAATCAACTCTTTCTGTTTTTCGATGGCTTCGACTTGGGCTGCATATTTTTTCTGCATACCAATAGGAGGAACGGGTATAGGCAAACTACTTAATAGTTTTTGGTTAATATTCTGAATACCAATACCATTAGATTTCAAAATATGAGTATTCTTAAATCCTATATCCGTTAATGTAGCTATCAGGTACTTATTTATAATCTCCACAGACTTCCTAAATCGAATGCAGAACCCACTGAATGTTACTTCTGTGCTATTAGGAAAAACTTCCAAACATCTCCCCACCAAATTTTTATTTCCATTTGAACGTACAAACACAATATCTTCGTTATGAAGCAAATATTCTTGTGAAATGTCTTCAATGTTAATATAGGATATATTGTCGAATGAAGAAAGACATTTAATGTTTTGGAAATCTCCAACACCTATTATTTTCAATGGCTTTCCTATCTCTCCCTTACTATAGTTTAGCCCATTTTTGAAGTTGCCAAGTTGCCCCATTTGTATAATATCCCAACATTTATCATTAACCGCAACATTACCAAAGGTATCAACGAATATAGATTGCGCGAGGACATCAAGGTCGGCAATCTGCGCCTTGTAGCCGTCAATCATTTTTTGCAGTGTATCCAATTCTGTGGCAATAGTGCATTGCTCATTATTTTTAGGCAATTTAATAAGAAGTTTTGAAAATCGCTTTACATCTAAATTCTTTTGAGCGGCACCTCTTGCTAATGAATATATTTTGTCATTTAATGCAAAAACATGCCATTTTAAAAATTGGAATAATAATAAATTAGTTTTGGGATGAAGCGTTAATCCACTATCATTGAGAAAGAATTTACCTTCAATAAATCTTGTACATTCCTTAGAAAGAGCAAAACGAGATACTGTAATAGCGCTTTCTCGATTATAACTCTTTGTGGTAAAGGTTGCGCCACCTCCACCATATACATAATATTGCCCGGCTTCTGTCTGTTTTTTGACAATACGTGTTCCAAATTGAATATCGCAAACACTATCCAACGTACAAGATACCCATTTCGATTTATCCACTTTCATACCCTCACGAATTTACCTGTTTCTTAAACTCTGCAAAGGCCGCATCAATAGTCTTCTGCCTTTTCTCCATTCGAGCGATAATCGTTTCCGGAGCTTCATATTCGACAACT
>ENA-OOQG01000210-OOQG01000210.1-human-gut-metagenome-genome-assembly--contig:-NODE-210-length-24013-cov-2.505217_pt1 | contig 24013 bp, 16 predicted proteins | sample MGYA00241085_ERZ501155 | MGnify/ENA primary metagenome ERZ501155 (study PRJEB25962, sample SAMEA2042438) | human gut metagenome | biome: human gut; feature: human-associated habitat; material: faeces...
GGTGATGTACGACATTCCCTCCGACCCCACCATTGAGCAGGTGACGATCACTGCTGACTGCGTGGCCGGCAAAGCAGAGCCGGAGATCGTGCACGATGCGGGGAAAGAGCCTTGCGCGGCAAAACTGAAGACCGGAAAGGCAGATGAGGATGCATCTGCACCGGCCTCTTAAATGAGCGATAGGGGAGAGGCGAGGATTCGTCCCTCCCCTTCTTCCCATGCTGCAGATCGCAGCCGAAAGGAGCAAATACCCTATGGAACAAATGACATTGAATATTCCCGTTTTGGCTCATTCGATATGCTTGCTGAAAATAATCGGGAACAACTGAAAGGATTGATTGTGGAAATTGCTGCCGGGCAGAATGCGCAAGGTACAATAGGTCAGAAAATAGGGGATATCTATAAATTGGCTATGGATAGTGTGAAACTGAATGCGGATGGAGTAACTCCTATTCAAGCTGATTTGGAAAAGATTGCTTCAGTGAAGGATAAATCGGAAATAGTTCCTTTGATGGCGGAACTGGCTCATAGCGGTGTATTCCCTTATTTCAGTTTCTATGTGGGTGCCGATATCATGGACAGCAAGAGCAATTTGTTTCAATTGTATCAAGGGGGTATCAGTCTGGGTGAAAAAGAATATTATCTGGACAATGATGATGTGACTGTCAATATCCGTAATAAGTATAAGGAACATATTGTAAAGATGTTCCAATTGGCTGGTTTTGATGAGGCTGCCGCTAAAAAGAAAATGGAGGCTGTAATGGATATCGAAACCCGTATTGCAAAAGCTTCTTTCAGTGCGGTGGAACAGCGTAACCCTGCGGCCAATTATCATAAAATGTCTTTGGATGAATTAAAGAAAGAGATTCCGGGCATTGACTGGGATGCTTTCTTGAATGGTATAGGCGTGAAAGGGGTGACTGAACTGAGTGTTTCTCAAGTGGAGCCGATTAAAGAGGTTGAGAAAATTATCAATAGCTTGCCGGTTGAAAATCAGATCGCTTATATGCAATGGAGTCTGATAGACAGGGCTGCCGGTTACTTGAGTGATGATTTGGTGGCACAAAATTTTGATTTTTATGGAAAAACACTATCCGGCAAACAGGCTAACCAACCTCGTTGGAAGCGTGCTGTAAGTACTGTAAATGGAGTACTGGGTGAAGCGGTAGGTCAGATGTATGTGGAGAAATATTTTCCGGCAGCCGCAAAAGAACGTATGGTGCAGTTGGTAAAGAATCTGCAGACCGCATTGGGAGAACGTATTCGGAATTTGGAATGGATGGGTGACAGCACAAAGATTAAAGCTATTGAGAAGTTGAATTCTTTTTATGTAAAGGTAGGCTATCCTGATAAGTGGAGGGATTATACCGGTTTGAATATTGAAAAAGATTCTTATTGGGCCAATGTGAAGCGTGCTACAGAATTCGAACTGGATTATATGTTATCCAAGGCAGGAAAGCCGGTTGACAGAGATGAATGGGGAATGACTCCGCAGACTGTCAATGCATATTATAATCCGACCACGAATGAGATTTGTTTTCCGGCGGGTATTCTTCAATATCCGTTTTTTGATATGAATGCTGATGATGCATTTAATTATGGAGCTATTGGCGTGGTTATCGGTCATGAAATGACTCATGGATTCGATGATCAGGGACGTCAGTTTGATAAGGATGGTAATTTGAAAGATTGGTGGACAGCCGAAGATGCCAAACGTTTTGAAGAACGTGCTCAGGTAATGGTGAATTTCTTTGATAGCATCCAGGTTTTGCCGGGACTCAATGCCAACGGTTCTTTGACTTTAGGTGAGAATATAGCCGATCATGGTGGTTTGCAGGTTTCTTTCCAAGCGTTCAAGAATGCGACAAAAGATGCTCCCCTGCCGGTAAAAGACGGATTTACTCCGGAACAGCGCTTCTTCTTGTCATACGCCGGAGTGTGGGCTGGCAATATCCGCGACGAGCAGATTCGTTTGCAAACCAAGTCTGATCCACATTCATTGGGCAGATGGCGTGTGAACGGAGCACTCCCTCAAATAGGTGCATGGTATGATGCTTTTGGCATTAAAGAGGGGGATCCTATGTATTTGGCTCCTGAAAAACGTGTCTCTATTTGGTAAGCTTTGTATGTAAAAGATAATAAGAAAGCATGGTAATTGCTGAGAATTCGGCATTTACCATGCTTTCTTTTTGGAATTTACATGATAAACACCTATTTTTGTGCCCGATGAAACGGAGACGATACATAGCATGGGTATTGATGTTGGTCAGCATTATCATGTTGACAGCATCTGTTCTGCCTCATCATCATCACCGGGAAATTCTTTGTTTGCAGCATGATATGACTTTGTGCGGCTGTCAATGTTCCGTGCAGCATCAGCAGCATAATAATAGTTCTGATGAGAATCATACATGTAATGCCGGATGTGTGACCAAGTTTAAAAGTGTAACTCCGGATCGGGCCCAAGACAGTGTTTCTCCTGATTATTCGTTTTGTTTGCTGTTATATACGGTGACGGATGTATTGGCGCTTTCATTGCGGTTGACAGAACACAACACATTACCTTATAATTACTATTTAGAAAAACTGCATTCTACGTGTCTTCCCCACGTAAAGGGGTTGCGTGCTCCTCCTTGCGATGTTCTTGCTTAACAGATAGAAAGTTTATCTTTTTATCCGCAACTTTGTTGCATTTTCTTTACACTAATTTTGCATTTAATAAAAAGTAAGAACAAATAATATCATCATGAAGAAACTTATCTTTATGGGAGTCTTAGGCTTGTTCCTCTTAGGCTCTTGCAACAGTAAATCGGGCCATGATCACGAAGGACACGATCATGGAACGGAGGAAGCACATAATCACGACCACGAAGGGCATGACCATAATCACGAAGGGCATGACCATGAAAAAGAAAACCACGACCATGAGAATGAAGGTCACGAAGGGCATAATCATGAAGCGGAAGCTTCTGCAGCCGGACATTCCGATGAGATAATTCTGGCTCCAGAAAAAGCGAAAGCAGCCGGGGTAGAATCGGAAATAATCCGGCCTGAATCATTCCGTCAGGTGATAACGACCAGCGGTCAGGTGCAGGCAGCACAAGGCGATGAAAGCGTAGTAGTCGCCAATGTAGCCGGTGTGGTTTCTTTCCGCCATCCGGTAACGGACGGTATGAGTGTGAGCAAGGGGGCTCCCATTCTGAATATCTCTGCTGAGAATATGCCGGACGGAGACCCTGTAAAACGTACCCGTATCGCATATGAAACCGCCAAAAAAGAATATGAACGTGCCGCCAAGTTGGTAAAAAGTCAGATAATATCGCAGAAAGATTTCAATGCCATTAAGGAGAGTTATGAAAATGCATTATTGGCATACGAGGCTATTTCAAAGAACCAGACCAAAACAGGTGTGTCCGTTACAGCTCCTTTAGGTGGCTATATCAAGAATTGTCTGGTGCAGGAAGGTGACTATGTGTCGGTAGGCCAGCCTTTGGTGAGTATCACTCAGAACCGTCGTCTGTTCCTTCGTGCAGATGTTTCCGAGAAATATTATGGTTATCTGCATAGCATCCAGTCGGCAAACTTCAAGACTCCATACGATAATAAGGTATATGAGCTGGGTGAGTTGAAAGGGCGTCTGCTTTCTTATGGTAAAGCATCCGGTGGTACTTCTTTTTATGTGCCTGTAACTTTCGAATTTGATAATCGGGGAGATGTGATTCCCGGTTCGTATGTGGAGGTGTATCTGCTCTCGTCGGAAATGCCCGATGTGCTGGCCTTGCCTGTTACGGCACTGACCGAAGAACAAGGTTTGTACTTTGTTTATCTGCAACTGGATGAGGAAGGATATAAGAAACAGGAGGTAACTTTGGGAGCGAGCAACGGAAAGAAAGTGCAGATTCTGACCGGTTTGAAAGCCGGTGACCGTGTGGTAACAAAGGGAGCTTATCAGGTGAAATTAGCGTCGGCCAGCAATGCGATTCCGGCTCATAGTCATGAACATTAATCAGCCGTCCTATGCTAAATAAGATTATACATTTTTCCCTTCAGAACCGTATATTGGTTCTGGTGGCGTCGGTTTTGCTGCTTATCGGCGGTACTTACACGGCTTTTCATACGGAAGTCGATGTGTTCCCCGATTTGAATGCGCCGACTGTAGTGATTATGACCGAAGCGAATGGTATGGCCGCCGAAGAGGTGGAACAATTGGTAACCTTCCCTGTAGAAACTGCTGTGAATGGTGCGACCAATGTGCGCCGGGTGCGTTCATCTTCCACCAATGGCTTTTCCGTTGTGTGGGTGGAATTTGAATGGGATACCGATATCTATCTGGCCCGTCAGATTGTCAGTGAGAAATTGTCCTTGGTCAGCGAGGAGCTGCCCGAGAATGTAGGTAAACCTACCATGGGACCTCAGTCTTCTATTTTAGGTGAGTTGCTGATTATCGGTCTGACTTCGGATACTACTTCCATGCTCGATCTCCGTACACTGGCAGACTGGACTATCCGTCCGCGCCTGCTCTCTACGGGAGGTGTGGCACAGGTTGCCGTGCTGGGAGGTGATATCAAGGAATATCAGGTGTTGCTTGACCCTGCCCGCATGAAACATTACAATGTTACGTTGGCAGAGGTGATGAACGTTACCCGTAACATGAATCAGAATGCCAATGGCGGAGTGATTTATGAATATGGAAACGAATATATTGTTCGCGGGGTGCTTTCCAGTCATGATGTGGCTCAGTTGTCACGTTCCGTCATCAAGACGGTGGAAGGGGTGCCCGTTACATTGGAGGATATTGCCGATGTGAAGATTGGTTCGCAGGAACCCAAACTGGGTACTGCTTCGGAGAGAGGAAAACCTGCCGTACTGCTGACCGTTACCAAACAACCCAAGACCGGGACTATTGAACTGACAGAGCAGTTGGAAGCCGCATTGAAGGATTTGCAGAAGAATCTTCCGGCTGATGTACACGTTTCTACAGATATTTTCCGTCAGAGCCGTTTTATTGAAAGCTCTATCGGTAATGTGAAGGATTCGTTGTATGAAGGTGCTGTTTTTGTGGTGATTGTTCTCTTCCTGTTCCTTGCCAATGTACGTACCACGGTTATTTCATTGGTAACCCTTCCGTTGTCATTGATTGTTTCTATATTGACTCTTCACTATATGGGACTCACCATCAATACCATGAGTTTGGGTGGTATGGCCATTGCCATTGGTTCGTTGGTGGATGATGCCATTGTGGATGTGGAAAATGTATGGAAGCACTTGCGTGAGAATCGCTTGTTGCCCGAAGGGGAACGTAAGAGCGTGATTGAAGTCGTGTTCAATGCTTCGAAGGAAGTGCGTATGCCTATCTTGAACTCTACCTTGATTATTGTAGTCAGCTTTGTTCCTTTGTTTTTCCTGACAGGAATGGAAGGGCGTATGCTGGTTCCGTTGGGCATTGCCTTTATTGTGGCGTTGTTTGCTTCTACGGTAGTGGCTTTGACACTGACTCCGGTACTGTGCAGCTATCTGTTAGGTAATAATAAAAGCAAAGGATTGCCCAAAGAGGCATTTGTGGCCGTATGGATGAAAAAGCATTACCGCAATGCCTTGTTATGGTCCTTGAATCATAAATCCGCAGTATTGGGTTTTACGGGTGGACTGTTTGCGGTGGCATTGGTTATGTTTTTTACATTAGGACGCAGTTTCCTGCCATCTTTCAATGAAGGTTCGTTCACCATTAATATCAGTTCATTGCCGGGAATTTCTTTGGCAGAATCGGATAAAATGGGACACCGTGCAGAAGAGTTGCTGATGTCTATTCCCGAAATACAGACTGTAGCCCGTAAAACGGGACGTGCCGAACTGGATGAGCATGCATTAGGGGTTAACGTGAGTGAAATTGAGGCCCCGTTTGAATTGAAAGACCGTTCCCGCCAGGAACTGGTAGCCGATGTGCGTGCCAAGTTATCTACCATTACCGGTGCGAATATCGAAATAGGCCAACCTATCAGCCACCGTATCGATGCCATGCTTTCGGGTACCAAGGCCAACATTGCCATCAAACTGTTTGGTAATGATTTGAACAAGATGTTTGCCATCGGTAATCAGATAAAGGATGCCATCAGCAGTGTGGAGGGTATTGCCGACTTGAATGTGGAACAACAAATCGAACGTCCGCAGCTCAAGATTGTTCCCAAACGCGAGATGCTTGCCAAATTCGGTATTTCTTTACCGGAGTTTGCCGAGTTTGTATCAGTGAACATGGCGGGTGAAGTTGTTTCACAGGTATATGAAGAAGGCAAAGCGTTTAATCTTATTGTCCGTACCAAGGATGAGGTGCGTGATGAGATGGAGAAGGTGCGCAACCTGATGATTGATACCGGTGACGGTCAGAAAATCCCTGTCAACTATGTAGCCGATGTGGTTTCTGCCATGGGACCGAATACCATCAGCCGTGAGAACGTGAAGCGTAAGATTGTGATTTCGGCCAATACCAGCGGTCGTGATTTGCGCAGCGTGGTGAATGATATACAGGAACGGATTGATGCGCAAATCAAGCTTCCCGAAGGATATCATGTGGAATATGGCGGTCAGTTTGAAAGCGAGCAGGCGGCCAGCCGTACGCTGATGCTCACTTCGTTTATGAGTATCGTGGTTATCTTCCTGTTGCTTTATACCCAGTTTAAGAATGCAGCCCAAAGTGGAGTCATTTTGTTGAATTTGCCTTTGGCGTTGATTGGTGGGGTATTTGCATTGATGATAACAACGGGTGAGATAAGCATTCCGGCTATTATCGGCTTTATCTCGTTGTTTGGCATTGCTACCCGTAATGGTATGTTGTTGATAAGTCATTACAATATGTTGCGCGAAGAAGGTATGGATTTGAAAGAAAGCATTCTTCACGGTTCGTTAGACCGTTTGAACCCTATCCTGATGACTGCGTTGTCTTCCGCGCTGGCTTTGATACCTTTGGCATTCCGTGGCGATTTGCCGGGTAATGAAATACAAAGCCCGATGGCGAAAGTTATTCTTGGAGGTCTTTTGACATCGACTTTCCTGAACGCTTTCATTATTCCGATTGTTTATGAACTGATGAACCGAAAGAAGAAATAATAGAAATAATATGAAACGAATCTTAGTTATAATAGCCCTCTGCTCTCCCTTGCTGATGCAGGCCCAGAGTATTGAGCACATTTTGAAAAGCATCGAGCAGAACAATAAAGAGCTCAAGGCACAGAAACATGCCGCCGATGCGACCAAGATGGAAAACCGGACAAACAACAACTTGCCTGATCCTACGGTGAGCTACAGCTCTTTTTACAGTAATGGTGCCGAAGGTGGTCACGGTACGGAATTCGTTGCTTCGCAAGGTTTTGATTTTCCTACTCAGTATATTGCCCGCAACCGGCAGGCTACTTTGCAGAACGAAGCGGTGGACAAGCAACAACAGGCTGCCCGCCGGGATATTCTGCTGAATGCGAAGAATCTCTGTCTGGACCTTATTCTGTTGAATCAGGAAAAGACATTGATGGATATCCGTATGAAAAATGCGGATGAATTACAGGCACTTTACGAGAAACGTCTGACTGCCGGTGATGCGAATATACTGGAAGTCAACAAAATCAAGATGGAGCGTATGAACGTGCAGACGGAAGTTGCCCAAAACAGCGCAGCCCACCGCACTGCCTTGCAATCTCTGCTTGCCATGAACGGCAACATGCCTTTAGAATTTGCTGAAACCACATACCCTGCCATACAGGAAATCAATGATTACAATGTCATGCGGGATGAAGTGATGGCATCAGACCTTGACTTGCAGGCCGCCGTCGCCACTGCCCGTGCCGAGAAGCAGGTTTCGGTAGACCGTCAAGGATGGTTGCCGAAACTGGAAGCCGGTTTTCGCCGTAACACGGATGATGCGGTTTCGATGAATGGTTTTGTGGTAGGGGGCTCCTTGCCTTTGTTTCAGAATCGTAAAAAGGTAAAGATAGCCAAGGCACAGGCTATCAGCGCACAATTGATGCAAGAAAATGCTAAAGATCAGGTTGAAGCTTCTCTGATGTCTCTCTTCAATGAGATGCAGCAGTTGAAGGATGCCATGAATGCGTATGATGTCCCTTTGATGTACCGTTCGCTGGATTTATTGAAGCAGGCATTGACCGAAGGACAAATTTCATTGATTGAATATTTTGTGGAAACGGAAAGTATTTATAAGAATCTTCAGGCGTATATGCAGATTGAGAATCAATACCAGAAGGTGATGGCGAATATCTATAAGAACAACCTGTAGGATGTTAATATCCGCTGAGATATAGTAGTGTAGGGGGGATGTTATAGTTGACATCGCCCCTAAAACTTATCTTGTCGGTTCAGTAAGTAAAATATAAAAAATGAATAGGAAATGAATTTAGAAGAGGTATTGAACTTCCGCCGGTCTGTGCGGAGGTATGATAAAAATAAACCGATAGACCCGGAAAAGGTGAAACATTGTCTTGAACTGGCTACGCTGGCTCCCAATAGTTCCAATATGCAATTGTGGGAATTTTATCAAATAACGAATCCCGGACTGATGGCGAAAGTTTCAGAAGCTTGTTTAGGGCAGTCGGCTGCTTCTACGGCTTCGGAAATTGTTGTTTTTGTTACTCGTCAGGATTTGTATAAAAAGCGTGCTAAATTTGTGCTTGACTTTGAAGAAGGAAATATCAGGCGCAATAGTCCGAAAGAGCGTCAGGAAAAACGTATTAGGGACAGGAAGCTGTATTATGGTAAACTGATGCCTTTCATTTATGCAAGGTTCTTCGGGCTTCTAGGGCTTTTCAGGGTGATATTGGCGAGAACCATCAGCCTGTTCCGCCCTATGATGCTGGAAGTTTCGGAATGCGATATGCGTGTGACGGTAAATAAATCCTGTGCCCTTGCTGCCCAAACCTTTATGATTGCCATGGCAAACGAAGGCTATGACACTTGTCCGCTGGAAGGTTTTGACAGCAGGCGGATGAAGAAACTATTGAAGCTGCCCCATGGGGCAGGCATCAATATGGTTATACCTTGCGGCATACGGGATGGGAACAAAGGCATTTGGGGAGAACGGGGCAGGGTTCCTTTCGATGAAATCTATCATAGGATATAAGAGAACAGGGTATTCCTAGCGGGTGATGAAGGTGTATTCCCTTAGATATTCCATCAGCATGCCGAATCGCTCTTCCTGAGTGTGCTTGGAAGAAGACGTCTTGAAACCGTATGTGGGGTCTGCGTGTTCCAGTTCCTTTTCACCCTTTCTGTATACTTCTTTGACAAAATGGCGTGTCGGATTGAATTTGACACTGTCGAAGTGCTTTGGCCGGAAATTATAAGAATGCCGGTTATGCCCTTTTTTTGATTCTCGATAAAATCCGGAAACGGTTGTTGTTCGGACGGCATAAAAAAATGTGCCTGAAGAATTGGGCTGCCTTTTATGACAGAGTGACTTCCGGCACATTTTTTCTTGTTTATTTCTATTTATTTCTTTTTTTTCTTGGCTTCTTTCGCCCATTCTTTCGCTCCCTGCTCTTTCAGTTTCGCGGTGAAAGCCTTTGCTTTTTCCATGCTTGCGTTTTCGTCTTCGGGTGAAGCGTATGCATGTTTGTAACCTTTGGTCACGCTCCATTCACCTCGTGTGAAGTCCGGGAAGGCTACTGCCGCACAGCCGTTATCCATAGAGATAGCTCCCAGTTCAGCCAAACAGCACCATTCGGCCAGGTCATATACATCCATGTCCAAAGGCAGTCCGTTTTGCAGGCAATATACCAGACGGCTGTCCATGATGAAGTCCATACCGCCATGGCCGCCGACTTCTTTTGCCATTTCACCATATTTCTTTAAAATAGGATGCTGGTATTTCTCAACAAGTGCTTCCATTTCTGCCTGGGGTAAGAATCCGTGAGAGTTCAAATCGTCTACTTTGGGTTGCACACCCGATGCGGTCAGTTGTGCTGCATCCAAAGCATATCCTTCAACGGGATATTTATTGGCAAACCCTTTGCTTCCTGTCAGTTGGTACAGGCGGTTGTAAGGTTGGGGAGTCATTACATTATGTTGGATTTCAATAACTTTTCCATTTGCTGTGCGAAGCAGGGTGGTGGTATGGTCTCCGTTACGGAATTCTTTACATTCTTCGCCGGTTCTCTTCTCCACTAAATCTTTACCAACAACAGATTTGGTGTCCATAGCTACTAAAGTGGTTATACGGTCACCACGATGGATATCCAATGCTTGTGCTACAGGACCCAGGCCGTGAGTGGCATATACATCACCCCGGTGTTTCATGTTATAATCCAAACGCCATCCCAGTTTGTCTTCTTTGCCGTTTTTCCAATAATGATCCCAGAACGGGCTTAAATTGTGAATGTAGGCTCCTTGGGCACGGATTACTTCGCCAAATACACCTTGTTGTGCCATATTCAGTGTATTCATTTCAAACCAGTCATAGCAACAGTTCTCAAGAATCATGCAATGCTTGCGGGTTTTTTCACTCAGGTTGATTAAGTCCCAGCATTCTTGCAGGTTCATGGCCGAGGGAACTTCAATAGCTACATTTTTACCGTTTTCCAATGCGCATTTTGCTACCGGGAAATGATGCAACCAGTCTGCGGCGATATAAACTAAATCTATGTCTGTACGTTTACATAATTCTTCATATCCCTTTTCTCCGGAATAAATGGCAGCTTTCGGCATAGATGCTTTCTTTAGGATATCCTGACATTTTTCTGCACGGGATGCTTCATAATCACAAAGGGCCACAATTTGTGTACCGGGAATATAAGTGAAGCGCTCTACGGCTCCGGGGCCTCGCATTCCCAATCCGACAAATCCTACGCGGACTACCTCCATTTTAGGGGTGGTTAAGCCTAATACGCTTTTCTGGCCGGCCGGACGTTCAGGAGTATCAATCACAATGGTTCCTTTGTCCCATGTCCAGGAATCTCCTGAACTTACGGTTTGTGCTGTCGTGGTTTGTGGTAAGCACATGCATAGGGTTGTACCCATACATAAGCTTATCATCAATGATTTAAAGGTTCTCATACTTTTTGAATTTAAAGATTAAAATTTAAAAATATAGGTTGTTTCTTGAGTCAACCACTTGAAACTTAATTATATTTCATGTTAATAATAAGAATATTTTTTATTTTTGCGCTCAAAGATAATTAATCTTTTTTGATTATGGATATAAGTTCGTCCTCTTTTTTCTAAGAAAAAGGTGAGTTAATAAATAATATGAAAGAAGGGAAAAAGTGGAATCAAGACAGAAGTTGTGAAGGTATGAGTGAAAATCTAAAAATAATCAAGGTTTGTTGATCGAAAACGATCAGGGAAAGGAAATAATTTAGTTCAAAAGATCGTTTAATAAGGAGAATTGGCGGGATTTTTTTAATTTTGCACTTACAACTAATTAACAGATAAGAAAATGCCGTTAAATTTACCCGATAAACTACCTGCTATTGAATTGCTGAAGGAGGAAAATATCTTCGTCATAGACAATTCACGTGCCAGTGCACAGGATATTCGTCCGTTAAAAATCGTGATATTGAATTTGATGCCGTTGAAGATAACGACAGAAACGGATTTGGTACGTTTGCTTTCCAACACTCCCTTGCAGTTGGAAATATCATTTATGAAGTTGAAAAGCCATACATCGAAAAATACGCCGGTAGAACATATGAAAGCATTCTATCATGACTTTGATTTGATGCGCGACGAGAAATATGACGGGATGATTATTACGGGAGCTCCGGTAGAGCAGATGCCGTATGAGGATGTGAATTATTGGGATGAGATTACTACTATTTTTGATTGGGCGCGTACTCATGTTACCTCAACTCTTTATATTTGTTGGGCGGCTCAAGCCGGGCTTTATCATTTCTATGGAGTTCCCAAATATCCGCTGAAACAAAAAATGTTTGGTATTTTCCGTCATCATATCAATGTACAGGGATTGCCCATATTCCGTGGTTTTGATGATGAGTTTTTTGTACCACATAGCCGTCATACCGAAATACACCGTGAGGATATTCTGAAAGTAAAAGAGTTGGCTTTAATAGCTGAGTCTGATGAGTCTGGGGTTTATATGGCTATGGCTCGTAATGGGCGTGAATTCTTTATTACCGGGCATTCGGAGTATTCTCCTTATACGCTTGATACGGAATATAAGCGTGATTTGGCGAAAGGGTTGCCTATTGAAATGCCTGTAAATTATTATAAGGACGATAATCCGGACAATGCCCCGGTGGTGCGTTGGCGCGGACATGCCAATTTGTTGTTTTCTAATTGGTTGAACTATTATGTATATCAGGAAACCCCGTTCGATATAAATCAGATACGATGATCAGACAACGAAAAATAGAATTATTAGCTCCTGCTAAAAATCTGGAGTGCGGTATTGCAGCTGTTGATCACGGTGCTGATGCCATTTATATTGGTGCTCCCCGTTTCGGAGCACGTGCGGCTGCGGGGAATTCATTGGAGGATATCGCTGAGTTGGTGCGGTACGCTCATGTGTATAATGTTCGTATCTATGTGACGGTGAATACGATTCTGAAGGATGAGGAACTGAAGGATACGGAAAAAATGATTTGGGATTTATACCGTGCCGGAGTGGATGCTTTGATCGTGCAGGATATGGGATTGTTGGAATTGAATCTGCCACCTATACCGTTACATGCCAGCACACAGATGGATAATCGTACTCCTCAAAAAGTAAGATTCCTGGCTGAGGCAGGTTTCCGTCAGGTGGTATTGGCTCGTGAACTTTCTCTTGTTGAAATAGGAAATATCCATCATGCTTGTCCTGATGTGCCTTTGGAGGTATTTGTACATGGTGCTTTGTGTGTAAGCTATAGTGGACAATGTTATGTTAGTCAGGCTTGTTTCGGACGTAGTGCCAATCGGGGAGAATGTGCCCAGTTCTGTCGCCTTGCTTTTGATATGGTAGATGCGGACGGTAAATCTATAGTAAGGAATAAGCATTTATTGTCTCTGAAAGATTTGAATCAGAGCGAAGAGTTGGAGCAATTGCTGGATGCCGGAGCTTCTTCCCTGAAAATAGAGGGACGTTTGAAGGATGTATCTTACGTTAAAAATGTAACAGCTTATTATCGCCAGAAGCTGGATACTGTTTTCAAACGTCGTAAAGAGTATATCCGTGCTTCATCGGGAAAAGTGAAATTAGAGTTCAAACCTCAATTGGATAAGAGTTTCAGTCGTGGTTTTACTAATTATTTTCTTTTTGACAGGAATAAGGATATTTTTTCTTTTGATACTCCCAAGTCTTTAGGGGAGGAGATGGGGACAGTGAAGGAAATTCGTGGTAATTATCTTACCGTAGCCGGAATCAAGTCTTTTAATAATGGAGATGGTGTTTGTTTTTTGGATGAGACTGGTAAGTTGCAGGGATTTCGCATAAACCGGGTGGAGAATAATAAGTTATTTCCTCAAGAGATGCCTCGGATAAAGCCCCGTACGATACTTTATCGTAATTTTGATCAGGAATTTGAGAGGTTGATGTCGCGTAAATCAGCTGAAAGGAAAATTGCTGTCATTTTAAAATTGGCTGAAAATAATCGGGGCTTTACTCTGTCTCTGACTGATGAAGATGATAACAGTGTCAGTGTGGTGCTGGAAAGGGAGAAGGAACGTGCCCGTACTCCGCAGGAAGATAATTTGCGTACACAACTTGGAAAGTTAGGAAATACTCCATTTGAAGCGTCAGATATAGTGATTGACTGGTCGGACAATTGGTTTATTCCGGCTTCTATGCTTGCCGAACTTCGCCGTAAGGGAATAGAGAAACTGCTGGAAGTGCGCCGTATTAACTATCGGCAGGAAATTTACAAGTTGCCTCGAACGCATCATGCTTTTCCTGTGAATGAATTGACTTATTTGGGAAATGTGATGAATGCTGATGCTGTTTCCTTCTATAGGAATCATGGCGTGCAGCGTATTGCTCCGGCTTATGAAAAGGCTCCGGCAGAAGAAGCGGTATTGATGTTTTGCAAGCATTGTTTGCGTTATAGTATGGGATGGTGTCCCTCTTGGCATAAAGTGCGTTCTCCTTATAGGGAACCTTATTATTTGGTTAGCTCGGATAACAGACGTTTCCGCTTAGAGTTTGATTGTAAGAATTGTCAGATGAAAGTTTATGCTGAAAAGTAAGTACATCGGATTACTGTTTTTGGTGTTGGCTATTTTAATGGCTTGCCAATATCCTTCACCTGTTACTTCGAGTGGGGATATGCCGCAAAAGAAAAGGGATTCTGTCAATTATTTGATGGAACGGCATTATACATTAAACAGTAATTTTGAGGTTACTTCAGATTCGCTTATGTTACAGCAACTGCCATTGGTTGATGTGCTTCCTGTTTTTAAAGGAGAACGGCTGGTGGTAGCGGAGTTTATGATACAAGCTGCTGATAGTGTGGATTCTGTATGGGTAAAGGTAGCACGGGACCAGGAAACAATGGGATGGATACATGAAAAGGAATTGTTGGAGAAAGTAGTTCCTGTGGATTCAGTGTCACAGTTTATTCATTTTTTCAGTAATTCTCATACCATCGCTTTCTTTGTCATATTAGGCTTTTTCGGTATTTGGTATATTCATAGGGCTATTCGTCGCCAGAAGCTGCAATTAATCTGGTTGAATGATATTGATAGCGTTTTTCCTACAGTTCTTTCTTGGTTGGTAGCTACAGCAGCTACGCTTTATGCCAGTATTCAGCATTTTGTTCCGGGAACTTGGGAGCAGTTTTATTATAATCCTTCTTTGAATCCTTTTAGCTTACCTTTTATTCTTTCTCTTTTCATGTTTAATATTTGGGGGATTATTCTTGTGGGGTTGGCTACTTTGGATGATTTGTTTCATCAGACACATATTGAAGCTGCATGTTTTTATTTGTTGGGATTGATGTCCTGCTGTATCTTTTTATATTTGTTTTTTACATTTACTACGTATTACTATTTGGGTTATCCATGTTTATTGGTATATGCTGTATGGTCATTTAATCGTATAAAGCATGCTTCCCGGTATAAATTCAGTTGTGGAAATTGTGGGGCGAAGATAAAGAATAAAGGAGTGTGTCCTCATTGCGGCGCTGTCAATGAATAATTTTATTGTTTGTTTCTTTTGACAAAGGCTCAAGCAGTTTTCTATTGTAAACAGCATTTTCTCTATGTACATACACTAAAACAAATAGGTTTGTTCTAGAAGCTATGGGTATCATTTACAGCAATAATAAAGTTCTTGCTTTTCTTGGTGTGACAGAATAAAAAATAAATTTGATTTGGTAAATGTGGAAACAGAAAGGGAGTTCGTGATGAACCCCCTTTCTGTTTTTGCAAGAATGGTTAGAAGTGATAACGTATATCCACTCCCAGTTGTAAAGGCCTGCTTTTTTGTTCGAATCCTCTATGCATGGTTTCAAAATAGAAGGTTGTATAATCCTTGTTGGTTAAATTACGTCCCCATACATCTATCTGTAAAGCTTTTGTCTGCAAAGAAATGCGCCCGTTCAGTGTTCCGTAAAAACTTTGTGAGACATTGTTTTTTTCAGTCCAATAAATTTTTCCTGCTCCGGTATAGCTCATGCCTAAAGTCAGGCTTTGCATCCAATTGCTTTTATCGAAAAAGAAACTATAATTTGCGCCTGCATTCATGGTATGGCGGGGAACAAATGGTACATAATTGCCGCTATAATCAATTTGCTCTTCTGATGATGTAGTACCTCCGTCATATTTTTTGAATGTGGAATGAGTATATCCATAACTTACATTCATATTCAGGTTTTTGTTGATGGATGCCAGAAAGCTGGCCTCTATTCCATAACTTTCGCTACTACCGGCATTGACCATCATTCGTCCCAAGCCACTATTGACAAATTTGGCGATTTGTTGGTCGTGGGTATCCATGTAGAATGCGGCAAGGTCGGTCTTCAGTTTGCCGTTGAACAAACTGAGATGTGATCCCACTTCGTAATTCCAGCTGTACTCGGGCTTGTAGACAGTTGTTTCTTGTACGTTCAATTCTTTTCCGTAGTTGGGCATGTGTTGCTTGATCATTCCTTCTATCATACCTGCCATAGATTCTGGTGCCTTGTCTAGTATGGCTTCAATCATTTTTTGTTGCATGTCATTTTGTATCAGTTCTGAAAACATCTGTACGTTATAACCTCCGGAACGATATCCTCTGGTTATGCTTACATACATATTGTTTGCAGGGCTGAAATCGTATTTAAAAGCTAGCTTGGGAAGTAGCTGTACATAGTCGTTTTTTTCTTTTCCTTCCAATAGCGGTGCGGCATTCAAATTCCTGAATGGAATATTAAGGGGAGGCATTGCCATTTTAAGAAAGAAATCGAAATCAATATTACTATCCGAGAAATAATTCATAGACATTTTTTCATATTCCAAGCGCAAACCTGCTGTTACTGAAAGGCCTTTCACAAACAGGTCGTTGAATGTAGATTGGTGGTACAGTGCGGTGCTGAATACCGGTGTGTCAAAACTTCCACTTACGCGGATACGGTTGTTCAAAACGTCCAGACTCATTTCAGGGGTACGGGGATTGTCTAAATGAATTTTCTTGAAAGTATTGTTGATGTTTCCTTCGATCATATCGGTCACTCCGTCCTCCATGAAGTTTACCGGACCGGTGGTATGTAGCCATTGATAAAAACCACTAACCCCTGTAACCCATTGCCAGCGCTTGTTGTTTTTGCTTTTAAAAGTAATTTCTTCACTGATGGTATTCAGACGCTGCTTCTGCTCAATGGTATAAATGCTGACAGGCAGGAAATCCTGGTCCATAAACATACGGTCGTTTAAATTCTGGAATCCTGTAACAGCGCTTAAGATAAACTTTTGCGCCTGGTATTCAATATTCAAACCGGTATTGAACAGTCCACGGCGATAAGTACAATCCTGATCGTATGAAATCTTCCCTATGTAGTTTTTATATTTTTCATTCTCTTTGTCGTATCCGTCTATAGCTCCTGTATAGTAATAAGGGTATCCCCCTTCGTCATTATAATCATAGCCTATGGTGAAGTCTAGTTTTAAGTTTTCTGAAGGCAGCCAGATAGCATGTATTCGTCCGCCTCCCGCTTCCATATTATCTACTTTTTTCCCATTGAGCGAATTGCGGAAGAATCCGTCTGATCCCTCATAATAACCACCGGCGGAGAAAGCGAAACAGTCACTCCAACGGTGGTAGTGGGTTAATGAAGCACTGCGGTAGTTACTTTTTGTTCCATAACTCAGTTTTACGTCTGTTCCCTGATAGGAGAATGGAGAGCGGGTATGTACCTTGATTAGTCCCCCCATGGTATTGCGTCCGTACAAGGTTCCTTGTGGACCGCGAAGAATATCAATACGTTCTATATCATAAAAATTGAAATCAAATGCAGATTTGTCAATGTAAGGGATATTGTCCACATACAAACCTACCGCAGGAGTATTGATACGCGATCCGATTCCCCGGATGTAAATGGCTGAGGTGAGTCTTGAACCATAGTCGGGCATAAAGAAATTGGGTACCAGTGAACTCACGTTCTTTAAAGTTGTGATTTGGTTTGCTTGCATATCTTTTTGGGAGAGTAAAGATACGGCTGTAGGAAGTTCCCTTAATTTTCCGGTTTCTTTAGGTGAAGCGATAACTACCACCTCTTCTATATCAATGACTTTTGTAGTGTCCTTAGGCAGCGTGTTGATATCTTCAGCAAAAGTTGTTGCAGCCAGCAGGCAGGATGTAATGAATAAAATGTTTTTTCTCATATTTATTGTTTGGTTTTATTTGATACATCACGGATAACCAGAGTTGCTACAAGTTTCTACCAGGCGGAAAATTTATATATTCCACTCTGTATAATCCATGATGGAGAATGATTCCGGCTGCAAAGTAACGGTAAACCTGATATGTGTGCAATCCTAATAAATGAGGATTTTATATTCTGTCTGCTTCAATGTAGCCATTCATCACAGCATAAACGGTAAGACCGGAAACAGACTTGATGCCCAGTTTTTCAGTAATGTTCTTGCGGTGGGAGATAACGGTGGTCAGGCTGATATTAAGTTTGTCGGCTATCTCTTTGTTGATAAGTCCTTTGGTGATAAGTATCAATACTTCTATTTCCCGGACAGACAATTCATGTTCCGTTTTTTCTATGTGCATTGCTTTATCTGCTGCTTGTTTTCTTGCCTGATGTCCATATTGGCGCAATTGATGGATGTCTTTTATCAAAGAACCTTCATCTTGGTAGATATTCAGTTTGGGAACACCGGATAATTGAGGCTGGTTGTCACCTCCTGCTAATACAATTGTTTTTGGTTTACGAAGTAAAAAGAAGGAAGTATGTTCAAAATAGATTTGGGCAGAGATAAAATAATGGGCATACATGTCCGGTGTGTCATCCGTCAGCTCACCAAAGGAATGGAATACACGGATAGTAGCCATTGGAATGATATCTTCCAAAATGTTTTTTAACCCCAGGCAAGTGAGGGTATTTGGGTCTACTATGGCTATTTCGGGATGATGCATGATGTTTTCTTTGGTGCAAAGATACATATCTTTTATAAAAAACAGATTCATAAAGACAAAGAAATCTTCTTTTAGGCAACATCACCAATCATTTATTTGTAGGGGCGCATTTGAATGCGCCCGCATATGTGCTGTAAATCATTTTCGGATAGGTTCAATCTGTCATTACTCCTAAATAAGTGGCTGCTGCTTCAGCACATTTTTCTCCATCGATACCTGCTGAAACAATTCCTCCGGCGTAACCTGCTCCTTCTCCACAAGGAAATAACCCATTGACAGTGACATGTTGCAGTGTCTCATTATCTCGCAGGATCCGTACCGGAGCCGACGTGCGTGTTTCTACACCAATCATCACTGCTTCATTGGTCAGGAAGCCATGGCTGCTCTTTCCGAATTGTTGGAAACCTTTGCTCAAACGGTCGGTAATGAATGCAGGCATCCAAAAATGCAGGGGAGAGGAAACTAATCCCGGACTATACGAACTGTCGGGTAAATCATAGCTTAGTTTTTTGCGGGTGAAGTCCACCATTCGTTGTGAAGGTGCGGTTTGGCGCATATTGCCTTGTTGCCAGCAGGTGGCTTCTAATGCCTCTTGAAAATACATCATGGTTAATGGACAATGGTCGGTAGTCCATTGACCATGATTTTTATTAGTGGCTTTTAATTCTTCACTTTTCGTTTTTAATTCTTCTGTAAAAAGATTATTTTCCGCCAGATCTTCCGGCCTGATTTCTACCACCATGCCGGAGTTGCTCCATTTGGAGCCGCGGTTGCTGGGACTCATGCCGTTTACTACAATCTGATGCGGACCGCTTGCGGCAGGAACAACAAATCCTCCCGGACACATACAAAAACTATAGACACCACGTCCTTCTACTTGTGTCACAAAGCTATATTCAGCGGCAGGCAGATACTTTCCACGTCCGTTTTTATTATGATATTGTATTTGGTCAATCAGCATGGACGGGTGTTCCAAACGTACTCCTACTGCAATTCCTTTGGTTTCCATCTCTATACCATTGTCATACAACCACCGATACACATCCCGTGCGGAATGTCCGGTAGCCAGAATAACAGGTCCTTTGAAAGTCTTTCCGGTATTTGTTTCTATACCTGTGATTTTGTTTTTTTCTATAATAAGGGAATCCATTCGTGTTTCGAAATGCACTTCACCACCACATTCTATGATGGTATTCCGCATATTTTCAATCACACGCGGCAACTTGTCTGTACCGATGTGGGGATGGGCATCTGCCAGGATGGAGGTACTGGCGCCATGTTGGCAGAATACATTCAGAATTTTGTTCACATTCCCTCGCTTTTTGCTTCGGGTATAGAGTTTGCCGTCTGAATAGGCTCCTGCTCCTCCTTCTCCGAAACTGTAGTTGCTTTCAGGGGCAACTTTGTGCTCACGGCTGATACGGGCGATATCTATTTTTCTATCGCGTACATTCTTACCTCGTTCCACTACGACAGGCCGGAGTCCTAACTCTATTAATCGCAAGGCAGCAAAAAGTCCGCCCGGTCCTGCTCCCACGACAATGACTTGTGGTTTCCCATCTACCTTATTATATATAGTACGGGTGAACTCCTCATCTTGTGGCATTTCATTAATATATAGGCGTACTTTCAAATTTACATAGATGGTGCGTTGACGTGCGTCTATGCTCCTTTTTAAGATGCGAAGGGCATGGATGGTACGTATATCCAATCCCTTGTCATGTCCGATGAACTGTTTCAGTGACTGTTCGTTGGCTGCTTGTTCAGGCAAGACTCTTATTTGAAATTCCTGTATCATGGTTCTTATTTGGATTGTTCGCCTTCCGGCATTAATTTTTTACGGTAATAAGAATTGGCGGTATATAGTGCGGCGGTAGGGTTGTGTCCTGTCACACGGTCTTTGGTCACTAAAGTTGTAGTATAGGCATTAGAGTACTTGTAGAATAAACTATCATGTCCCACACATAGTCCGATAACCACGTTCAACTCTGTATGTGCTTGGTTGAGAAGGCGTGCTTGTAGGATAGGGTTACACATTGCCGCACCGATTTTTTCACATTCTTTGGGGATTCCGATAGAGGATTTGGCTATTCCGGCTACTTTGCAGATTACTGAATATACCTCAAAGCCGTTAGCACGGAGGATGCGGGCAAAAATACGGGCTTCATTCACCAGTCCGATACAATAGGCAATTCCTAGTTTTTTATATCCCATCTTGCGTGCGAAAGTCATGATTTCTTCCACACGGGTTAATCGGCAGTAACCTTCATATTCCACTTCGGCACTGGCTGCCATTATCTTGTTGTTGTCGTTATATTGTTTCAACGCCCATTCCAAATCTTCTTGTTCCAAATGGGTAGTCAGACAAAATTCAGGGTAAGTGCGCTCTTTGAACTTGCAGTTCTGTGTGCCGCAGTCTATGCAGGTCGGGGGGTATGATTGTTCTTTTGTCATTTTATATCATTATTCAAATTAAGTTTTCTCTTATTTATCTCATCCAAACAAAGCCCGGAACGCTTCTTCTACCTTCCTTACCGGAATGATTTCTATCTTTAATTTTGATGTATCCATTCCTTGCAAATTATGTTTCGGTATAAGAATTTGTTTGAAACCTAATTTCTCTGCTTCTCCGATGCGTTGCTCAATACGGTTTACAGGTCGGATCTCACCACTCAGTCCTACTTCACCCGCCATGCAGGTGTCACGTTCTATTTCCGTATCCATATTGCTGGATAGAATGGCACTGATGACAGACAGGTCGATGGCCGGATCATTCACTTTCAATCCACCTGCGATATTCAAAAAGACATCTTTTTGTGCCAGTTTGAATCCTACCCGTTTTTCAAGTACTGCCAGAAGCATGTTCATACGTCGTAAATCAAATCCGGTGGCAGAACGTTGCGGATTCCCATATACTGCCGAACTGACTAAAGCCTGTGTTTCAATCAAGAAAGGGCGGACTCCTTCTATGGCAGAGGCGATAGCAACCCCGCTCATCCCGTCATGGTCTTGGCTAAGCAACAGTTCGGACGGGTTGCTCACTTGGCGCAAACCGTTTTGGCGCATTTCATAAATGCCCAGTTCGGCAGTGCTTCCGAAACGGTTCTTGATGCTGCGGAGAATGCGGTACATATAATGTTGGTCACCTTCAAATTGCAATACGGTGTCTACAATATGTTCCAGTACCTTGGGGCCGGCAATGCTTCCTTCTTTATTGATATGGCCGATCAGAATGACCGGCGTATTTGTTTCTTTGGCAAATTTTAAAATAGAAGCGGAACATTCACGTACCTGTACCAAACTGCCGGGAGAAGAGTCTATTGTTTCAGTGGAGATGGTTTGAATAGAGTCGATGATCACTAAATCGGGTCGTGTATTCTTGATATGGACGTAAATCTGTTCCAGGGAAGTTTCGCACACGATGAGGCAATCACTGGAAGCACTTGTCAAACGGTCGGCACGCAGTTTCAACTGACGGGTACTTTCTTCGCCGGAGACGTAGAGGATACGTTTCTCCGGTATACGGAGTACGGTTTGTAGCACCAGGGTGGATTTCCCGATGCCCGGTTCGCCGCCAATCAAAACAAGAGATCCTTGTACAAGGCCACCACCTAGTACCCGGTTCAGTTCGGCATCATGGAGGTCGATGCGCGGTTCGTCATCGGCTACAATTTCATGGAGGGTTACGGGTTTGGCTTTGGCGGTCTCTATGCCCGATACGGGACGCTTGTTCACCACTTCTTTCCGTACCACCTCTTCCACATACGTGTTCCACATTCCGCACGACGGACACTTGCCTACCCATTTGGGAGAGTCTTGTCCGCAGTTGCTGCATACATAAACCGTCTTCTCTTTAGCCATAGTTGTGCATTCTCTTCTAAAATGATTGCCCAAAGGTACAATTTTTCGATGCAGGGCTTGCAGACTCCCATAGAGTTTTTTTATTTTTGTGAGTAGAAAACAATAACATGTTATAAAAGCCATGATAGAAGATATTCTTGCATACAACAAGCGTTTTGTAGCCGAGAAGGGGTATGAGAAATACATCACGAATAAATACCCGGATAAGAAGATTGCCATCCTCTCTTGTATGGATACCCGTTTGACCGCTTTACTGCCGGCAGCCTTTGGCATCAAGAACGGCGATGTGAAGATGATAAAGAATGCGGGTGGAATCATTTCACATCCGTTCGGTAGTGTCATTCGTAGCCTGATGGTGGCCATTTACGAGTTGGGCGTGACGGAAGTGATGGTTATTGCCCACTCCGATTGCGGTGCGTGCCACATGAGCAGCGCCCAGATGATAGAGCATATGAAGGCCCGGGGCATCAAGCAGGAGACGATTGATATGATTCGTTTCTGCGGAGTGGATTTCGAGTCTTGGCTGTATGGATTCGAAGATACGGAGAAATCGGTAAAAGGTACGGTGGAAGCTATTATCAATCATCCGCTGATACCGAATGATATCAATGTCAGCGGTTTCATAATAGATTCTGTGACGGGAGAATTGACCCCGGTGCAGTGATAGTTGTGCTTCACACGGTAATTTCCCTTGCCAGCGGTCGTCCCATCAGTTCGCGTATTTCGGCAGGTGGATAATCGTGCCCCAGAAGGAACATCAGCTTGGTTACGGCAGATTCCGTTGTGCTGTCATATCCGCAGACAACTCCTGCCTGCATCAGTTGGTAACCGGTTTCATAGCGCTCCATTTCAACAGTGCCGGCACTGCATTGGGTGACGTTGACAATGATGATGCCTTGTTCGCAGGCATCATGCAGGCGGCGTAGAAACCATTCCTTTCGGGGAGCATTGCCGGAACCATACGTTTCGAGTACGACCGCCTTTAATCCTTTGGTCTCTAACATCGTAGCTACTACATTCTCCTGAATGCCGGGGAATAACTTGAGAACCACGATGTTCGTATCCAATAAATAATGTGGCACTAACTCCTGCTTGCTTTTGTTGACATGAATCTGTGCCTGATTATATTTAATGTGAATACCTGCTTCCGCCAATACCGGGTAATTGAATGAGCGGAATGCGTTGAAGTTTTCCGCGTTCATCTTTGTCGTACGGTTTCCCCTCATCAGATGATTCTCAAAGAAGATGCAGACTTCCGGAACGAGTGCTTTCCCCTCCTTATCCTGTGCGGCGGCAATTTCGATACTTGTCATCAGGTTTTCCTTTCCGTCCGTGCGGAGTACACCTATGGGAAGTTGTGAACCTGTGAGGATAACAGGTTTATCGAGTCCTTCGAGCATAAAACTTAATGCGGAAGCAGTGTAAGCCATCGTATCCGTTCCGTGCAAAATGACGAAGCCATGATAGAGATCATAGTTCTCATGAATAATGTGTACCAGCTTTCTCCACATATCGGGTTCCATGTCCGAAGAGTCCATCGGAGGGTCAAACTGATAAGTATCAATCGGGAAGTTGAATTTTTGCAATTCGGGGATATGCCTC
>ENA-OOQG01000223-OOQG01000223.1-human-gut-metagenome-genome-assembly--contig:-NODE-223-length-23479-cov-2.263405_pt1 | contig 23479 bp, 16 predicted proteins | sample MGYA00241085_ERZ501155 | MGnify/ENA primary metagenome ERZ501155 (study PRJEB25962, sample SAMEA2042438) | human gut metagenome | biome: human gut; feature: human-associated habitat; material: faeces...
AGACAATAGCCCATGCCTCATGAGGTATATATAAGATACATATATACGACACGAAAGCATGAGCCCCTTGTTCTACTATTCTTTTGCAATGAAATTGTCCAGATTTCATAACAGAATAGCAACAAATGCTCATTCTAAATATGTCCTTCCATCGTGGAATTGCCACAAAATTAGAAAAAAACACGTTGATAAACAAGGATATTGTCTATTATGTTGGTTTATAGGTATTTTTACGTCAAAATTTAAAGATAGGTAGAAAATCCAACTCTGCCCATATAAGAGCAAAATTTTCAGATTTCCTACCTGTAACAGATTTAGAAGCTAAGACATTCGTAAGTATTCAAAAGTTCTTCCTGTCTTAATCCAAGATACCTTTTTGTAATGGCAACACTTGAATGATTGAAAAGTTCCATAAGTTTGACTAAAGCCAATTCAGAGTTTTCACTATTCATGTTATAGACCTGTCTGCCAAAAGTCTTTCTAAGAGAATGGCAACTGAAATTGCCGATATGCAGCTTGTACCGCCTTTTCAGTTCTTTCAGTATTACGTTTATCCTCTGAATGGAATAGACTGTGCCTTTCTGACTTACCAAGATAGGGGAACTTTTGCCTAATGGCTTGATAGCCTTGTAACATTCGGCAATATGCCTTTGCAGTTGTGGGTTAATACGAATAGTCCGTTTCTTTCCTGTCTTGTGTTCTGTGATAGTAAACTCACTTACATTAAGTATCAGATTCCACCTTAATGCAAGTATGTCACTTATCCTCAATCCAAAGAAACAACCCAAACCCACAAGCAAGCTCATGTTATAATTGCCGTCCTTGAATAACTTTCTTATCAAATTCATTGCTTCGTCCCATTGCAGGAAGTCAGCCGTTGTATTGCTGTATTTCAAGCTCATAATGTTCATTTTTGAGAGTTAGATAATAAAAGTGAATGTCCGGTGTATGCCCAAGAAACGTAACTAACTGAACATCAACGGAACATTCACTTTCTGCATTAGTGAAACAAGATAGAAACCAATAAGACTAACAGCCCAAAGATTCCTAACGTATAAAACGGATTAACACAAAGTAGTACGATAAAGACCAATACGCAAATAATGAATACGGTCATTTGCTTGTAATTATTCTCATTCATAACACATTGGATTAAAAACAGATTGGGGAACACCCATTGCTGGATATTCCCCAATCCTGTAAAGTGAATCAATCAATAAACCATGAATAACGCTCGTCACCGTGCAAAGCCATGTTAATGCCCTGTGCTACCTCTGTTGCGTTAAGGCTTCTATCCAAGAAAGAATCTATATAGCTACTTTTGTTCGCACTTGTCAGAAGATTGTAGAATCTCCACATAGACAAGTCACCACCAAAGCCGCCAAAGTTCTCATCTTGAATGTAAGCCTTTGCCACAGAGTTTATTTGTGTGTCCGTTATAAGTAAACGAGGCACGCTTTTCTGATAGCCTTGTGGCAAACATTGATAAAGACGCATCTTGCCAAGTATCTGACAAAACTGATGTTCGGTCAAATAGCTGTTCCCAAGCGTCTGCATCAAATGAATGTGCTTTGCAGGGTCGTAACGGTTGAACATCTCCAAGACTGAACGGAACAAGTCACTTGTACTTGAAACTTCCAAATTGCCAAGATAACCGTCCGTATAAACACACAAGTTGCAGCAAACCATGTTCTTGAAGCCCACAAACACCTTGAATTTCTCAACTGTTTTCCTGCTGTAAAGATTCATCTGATTGTAGGCTCTGACACCACCTATTGAAAGAGTGAGTTTGTTTCCCTCTACCGTTTCGTAAATGGTAGGAACTTCAAAACAGAACATCATCCTTTCAAAGTACTGTGTCTTGTCACTCTCCAAGAGTTGGTTTGCTGGCTTGTGTATCGCTTCTGGAATTCTGCCCTTTACGATGTGCGAAACACGAATGTCAGGTTTATCAATCGTTTCACCTGTAAAGAAAGTGTTTGCAGCTTCCCAAACGGTTTCAATAAAGGCATTATGCGAAATCGTCAATTCGTTGTCCTTACTGAAAACAGGTACGATGCAATCACTCTGTAAATGCTGAAAGTCAATCTCCATAGTGTTTGCCTCTATGAAATGATTTACTTTCTTCACTCTTGTGGTATCTTCTGAAATGACAGTCGCATCTTCTGCAAACTGCCCAAAGTTACCACGTCTTTTCTGTGCCAAAGTTGGCAATAAAACAAAGTTTTCCATAAATGAAAAATTTTAATGGGTGAATAATTGAGTTTATCTTTTGTTTTTAGTCAATGATTGGTGGGGGGACTTGAGATGTAGTCCGCTCGCTTGTATATGGCACTCTCCATTTTTTGAAATGGTATAATGAAGCAAGCAAAGGGAGATATTTTGATGCTATTGACTTATAACAGTGCGTATGTCTATTTATGGGATAGGTTCTTTTGCAGGAATAGGTTATATCTTCCTCTAAGGTCTTGTTGATTGAGTGCTACAATAAGATTGTATGGTGCTATATGTAGCCATATTGTAGCTGGGAATTTTCAAATTTTGCAAATTCTGAAAATTTGGAGATAGGCAGTAAACTGTTTTGCAATAGACTTCCAAGCATGAAATATTGAGTAGAACAAGCTGTCAGCTGCTGTTTTTATGGTTGGAGCTGTTTTTATTTGGAAGTGTCCTTAAAGGTGTATATATTTGCTTATATCAGGATTCAGAGAGGAAAAATTTACTGTCTGACCCTTTCAATTAGAAAATCGACATATCCATTTCTTGCAGATGGGAATAAAGCCGAAAACAATGTGTTTCGGTTTTATTTTGTGGGTGCTGTCTGATTTTCTTTCCTGATGTCCTTAGAAAGATAGATTGACTTCAAGATATTTTGGACTGTCTGATTTTTTGTCCTGACCTCCTTAATTATAAAGATTAAACCGATGGAATATCTGACACAGATTTTTAGATGTGGATATGTTGTATTTCTAAATCTTGTAGTATGGTCGAAACAATAAAAGTACCAACTGATGTAAATTTTTTGAATGAATGGGCAGGCTTTGAACTGCCGAGAGGTATTGTAAACAAGGGAATAACAGGATGTGGAGCTACCACCCTTGCCATTGAAGATGAACATAAGACTGTCATTTGCAGTCCAAGAATCAACCTGATTAAAAACAAGTGCCAACAGCATAAGGGCACTTTGGCTGTCTATGGTGATGTGAGGAATGGAGATATTGAAGATTATTTGAAAAACAGCCCAAAGCCTAAACTTTTGGCAACGTATGATTCCATTCCACGATTGAGTGGTCTTATCAAGGATAAGCCGGAATGGAGAGTAGTCGTAGATGAATATCAATATCTTCTAATAGATAGCAGTTTTAAGTCAGAAACGGAAATAAGGCTATTGGTAACATTAAAAGAGTTTCCGTATGTCACTTATCTGTCTGCCACCCCTATTGCAGACAAATATATGAGGCAAATGGATTGGTTCAAGGATTTGCCCTACACTATATTAGAATGGAGTAATGTAGAGCAGCGGTTTGTCAAAAGGGTGCAATCGAAGAATCCGATAAATAATGCCATTGAAATAGTCAGGAACTATCAGAAAGGTATTTATCCATTCATTCTTATAGATGGAGAAAAGATTGAATCGAAAGAATGTGTTATCTTTTTGAACAGTGTTACCAACATTATAAATATCATCAGACAAACAGGATTACAGACTGAGGATGTCAATATAGTAGTGGCTTCTACTATTGAAAATGAACAACTTGTAAAGAAGTTAGGGCTGGATTATGGAATAGGTGTGATTCCATTAAAAGGAGAGCCGCACAAGAAATTCACGTTTTGTACTTCCACAGCCTTTGCAGGGTGCGACTTCTATTCAACTTGTGCATCTACCTTTGTAATAAGTGACAACAAGAAAGTCTGTACTTCCATTGACATTGCTACGGAGTTGGCTCAAATAGCAGGTCGGCAAAGGTTGGAATGCAATCCGTTCAGGAACACGACTACTTTCATTTATAATGTAGATGTGGGAGAAAGCAAAGAGGATTCTTATAAGTCAGCATTAAATGCAAAGTGGCAGAAGTCTGTCAAAAATGCAAATTATAAGAACAGCGTAACGGACAAGGACTTAAAAGAGGACTTTATTAAAGAAACTGTTGATTCTCAAAAACTTAACAAGTATAGTAAGAGTTACGTTTGGTATGATGAAATCAATCAACGATTTTCGGTAAATAGAATGGCTTATTTGAATGATTGCTTTTCTTATGATGTACAGAAAGAGAACTATTTGGACGGCATTACAGTTAGGAAGCAGTTGGAAGATAGTGGCTTTAATGTTAGTGTAAATGAGGTACATTCTGATTATGAGGAACAGTTGGAGTGTATCATCAAGAAAGAGGGATTTTCTGATAGGATGAAACGCTATTGTGAGTACCGCAAGAACAAAGAAAACTGTCAATATTTCATTGCAGATGCAATCATGGAACGACAATATGAGGATTTGAAACTATATTATGATTCACTTGGTTATGAGCGAATTAAGGCACTTGGCTACAAGGAAAGCAATCTTAAAAATGAAATGATGAGCAAACAGGCAACTTATCATCTTTATAAGGAGTTTAGGACAATATTTCCTGTTGGAACAAGGATGCTTACCGATATTATAAAACTGAAAATGGAGGAAGTGTATGCAAGATATGGAATCAGGCAAAGAGGAGTAGCAAGCCATTTGGAAAAGAAGTTTGGAATCAAGATAAAGCCTGTAAAGATTCCTTTGGCAGATGGTAGCCGAAAATGTGGCTATGAGTTTATATAAAAATAGAGGGCAAACCGTGTAATGCGGAATGCCCTCTAAATGTTTATTGTGATTCATGTTCCTTTTATTTAGGCAGCATCTTTCTGCATACCTACCTTTTTTGTGATAAGGTCTTGTATGAATTGACGTTTTTCTTCACAAGGTGCGCCTATGATTTTTTGTCTCGTAGCATCATCAATAGCATTCAGGGCTTCTATCACTTCTTTCAAAGTGTTGATTTTAACACTTGTGTTAAGAGCCTTGATATAGCGGGTTTGCACAGCACATTTTGCTCCAAAAGCTCTTTCTGTTGCTTGAAATAATTCTGTCGCTTCTTCCAAAGAACGGTATTCAATATTTTCAAGTGGAGTGACCATTGTTATGGCGGCTTTCTGTAATGAAGCTATGCGGTATGAAAGCCCAAAGTAGGCTTGTGCCGCAGTCCCATTCATTTTTCTGTCCTTTGCAAATTGAAGAATTTGGCTTAGGACATTCTCTTTTGTTGTAGCTGCACCTATTCCAATCCACTCGTCCTTTGTAGGGAGTTGCGCAATGGCAAAAGTCGTAGCCACGTAAGAATAGGCTTCGGCGACGGATTTGCACTCTACCAAAACAGATTGCAGAGGTTCTTCCAACAACTCAAACAAGTTGATTGTTTTAGGGTCATCAAGATAGACAAGCACTTGTTCGTCTAACTCTTGGGGTATTTCTACTCCATTATAATCGAACAAAGTGACTTCCTCATTTCTGAATGGCTTTGTGCTTGTAAACGCAAAGATAGTCGGCAAGATTTTACCTTTGTCAAGGTTCTCTAAGATTTTACTCTTTGAGAGGTCTTTGCGCTTAATTGAAAACTTGGTGAACGCAGGAATAATATCCTTTGATTCATCGTTAATTAACACGGTTACAGTAGCAAGTTCTATGCTTGCTTCATTCTCTAATAAATATTTTTCAATCTTCATAATCTGAAAAATTAAGTTCAACATTTAGAAAATGATTGTAGTCGTGCTGTTCGTCTTCTTATAATAACTGCAAGACGTTTGCAGAGAAATTGAATCACAACATTTCAAAGACCGCATTTAGTCTTTGCAGAAGACCAGTCAAGTAATCGGCTTGACAAATGCAAAGTTACTGAATATTTGGCACAAACAAGAATGTCAGCCCGTTAAATATGTTTATTAAATAGTCTTTCGGTCAGCAAATATCAGTTAATTTACTTTTGTGGTAAGATTCATGTAAGAGGTATTTGAAGTAAGTTCTCAGAACTTCTACTATTCTTTGAAGAATTGGGCTTTGAGTAGATTAAGGAGCTTGACTGCAAATGATATGATAAATATAAATAAAAGTTAATGTTACACCTATAACGCATGATTGTAAATCTGTGTGGTCGAAACATTTTTGTGAGTAAGCATTTTCGATACTGTATAAATATCTGTGCCTAAAGAGATTTGTATGACGGCGTACGAATGACGGCCACAATGGAAGGTTATGTGTTTTTTTATTCCGGCTTCCGAAATCCATTGCTTGAGAGGCTGATTCGTCATAGCTCTGGTCAGTCCTTTGAATACGCGGCCTGAACCAGGGATACCACATAGTTCCAATGCTTCGTTACTAATGGGGAGAGTGGCTTCAGTTTCTGTCTTTTCCGTACAAATTCTGATGTAATAACCATTGTCAGAACCGACTTCAATATTATCCCATGTAAGCTGTAAAATATCGCTGATACGAAGACCGGTCATACAGGAGAATAATGAAGCTTGTTTCAGTACAGGAATCTTGCATGGTGTAGCGGCCAGTTTCTTAACTTCTGCTAATGTGAGATACTGCTTTTTGACTTCTTTCCATTCAATCTTGTCTATGAAGTCATTCAGATTTTCACGTAGCATCTTCTCTTGATAAGCTATTTTCAGTAATGCACGGAAAGTTGAAAAATATCCAGCTGCCGAATTTCTCGAAACACTGATATTAGGATGACGGATCTGTTTACAGTTCAGTAGATACTGCCTGAACTTCTGACAAAGCTCTACCGTTACATCACCGAAAGTGCAATAGCCGTTTACAAACTTTTCAAAATGCTGGTAAACGCAGTCCCATTTGTGATACTTCAGTTTTGCTTTTTCACGAAAATAGGCAAGGAAGTCAGCTTTCATTTTGTGCTTGTCAAGAAATCCAAATTCTTCATTGACGATTGCCTGTACTCTGATACAACGAATGGCTTCAGCCTTACTCAGCATCTCATTGTTGAAATCACGTTCAATCTCATTTTTAGGACGGGCATAGATATAAATGCCAAGATATTCCCTGCGACTCATTTTCATTGTGTACGGATTGCGAATAGCCGGATAATAGTCCAGGTAGAGAGAAATTCTGCCGTTACTGATAACTCTTTGTCTCAATGTTACGTTAGTACATGTAAGTGCCATAAGATTAATGTTTTTGGTTGATAAATTATTATTATCGGTACAAATTAAACTGGTGTTTTCTTGGTGAATACTCACACCGGGAAATAACTTATACCGGGATTATTCAATGATAGGATCTTCGAACAAACTATCGAGCTCAGCTTTGGATATAAGAGTATACTTTCCCTTCTTAATCTTGGGAATTTGATGATACTTGGTATAATGGTATAGCTGGTCTCTTGTTATTTTGAATTTTTCCATAGACTCTTGAACTGTGTAGTATTTGGGTTCTTCAGCCTGACGTATTCCCTTTGCTATATCGAAGTGCTTTTTTGAATAATATACTGTAATACCAACCTTCTTTTTCGGAATGGCATTTTTATAAACAAAAGAATATATAGCGTTAAGGCTCATTTGAAATTTGTCCTGTACTTCTTGCACACTATACCATTCTGTAATGTCTGCATCTGGAGCCTTCGAGGAAAAATAAGCATCAACATGCTTTTTACTCCAGTAAGTCTTACCACGGTTGAATGTCTTTGGAATTTTATTCTTCTTAGACATAACAAAAATCCATGATTCACTTACATTGAATTTTTTCATTATTTCGGCTGTAGTATAAAATTCTTTGATAGGTAGAGTGTCCTTGGGCATTCTAAATTCATAAGGATGCCGTTTTAACATCTCATCTATATCAGAGCGTTTGACGAAAGATAATCTACTGCTAATTTTTGAAGCTTGAAGGTATCCTTTATAGACCATCTTATAGACTGCTTGTCTGGTAATACCTAAAAGAATTCCAACCTCTGAGAAAGATAGAAACTCTTTATCCTTAATTGTGATGATAGGTAGTTCCTCAATCCTATTTTGAGTATTCTCTTCAGTAGCCTTAATGTTTTTCTCTCTTTCTCTTTTTTTGTAAGCTAAATTTGCACACCTGTGAGAGCAGTACTTTGTACTTATTTTTTGTGCTTCGAATCGTGTTCCACACCATTCGCAAATCTTTTTAATTTTAGTGTTACTTGCTGGCATATTACTCAAATTTTAAATGTTTATTTCGCTTTATTTCTCACGTTATGTGTCAACTATCGTAAATCTTAGTAAACCATAGTCAACTTTCTCCACAATCTGTCCAGCGTAAAATGCCGGAATTTTGCTTCGTGGTACAAAAACGGTACAAAAAGATGATGTGCAAAGCTTATAAATGACTAATATTGACAGTAGAGCAACAAAAAAGGCGCCCCGTAAAGAGCGCCATATCAATCGATTATAATCAATTTAACTCGTTGATAATCAGGTAGTTACTTGCCGATGCAACATCTGGATATAATTGATAATCAATGATTTATATTTTAAACGGTAGAAAAGTATTTTTTAGGCTATAATGGGTTGTTTTTGAACCTGAATTTACTGTTCCTACGGTTATTCTTCAATATAAAATTAGAGCCGTGGAAATCTAAATTTTCCAACTGAAGTTCACCAGTTTTCTATCTACTTACAAAGATACAAATAATACGTGAGTTTTTCGCCAAGTATGTCAACTAAATGCAAGGGAGTTTCACGCTTATTGTTTTACTGAACAAAGGGGAAAAAATAGAATTAATTCTTTTCCCTCTATTTGACTTTACTTTAATGGACGTATATATTAGTACGTGGGTAAAGTAAAGTTGTCAAGCGAATAATTTGATTTTATCTAATTATAAACAGGATAAATGTAGCTATTTTACAAAAACAGGTGGTATAATATTCCATTTCTTATTTTATTTGATATATTTGCAATCAAAGAAGAAATAGATTGACTATGATAGCAGAATTTACAGTAGAAAACTTCTACTCAATAAGGTCGACTCAAAAAATAAGCTTTGAACCTTCATCAGACAGTTTTATGTTGGATGAATACACTTATGAAGTTAAGGATGGTGTAAGATTACTGAAAGTAGGAATAATATATGGGGCTAATGCGTCTGGTAAAAGCAATGTGCTGGAAGCTATAGATTTTTTCAAGATGCTGGTGTTAAGGGTGCCAAAAGGTCGTAATGATACTACTAGAGTTGTTCCTTTTTTATTAGACGAAACATCAAAGACTAAAACGACAAAGATGTCTATGTCTTTTTATGTGAACCAATTGAAGTATATCCTTAGCTTTGAGCTTGATAAAAAGCGTATATATTCCGAAACATTAACTGTATATGAATCCATACGCCCTACAAAACTTTATAGCCGTAGCTATGATCCTTATACAGATTCTTCAGTTATAGAATTTGGAACAAACCTGAAAATGGCAAAGAAAAATCAGGATACCATAGCAGGAAACACAATAAATAACTGCAGTGTGCTTGCTGCTTTTGGAAACTGCAATGTAGGGAAGACCAAGCTAAATGATGTCTATGACTATTTTGCAAAGCAAGTAAAAGATGTTCTTGCTCCTGGAATGCTTTTGTCGGGATATGTGAAACGTCATTTGGATAAGGACAAGGATGGAAATCTGAAGAAATTTATTTTGAACTTTTTAAAAGCTTCTGATTTTAATATTGAAGATGTTACTCTTTATGAAGAAGAAGAACTTATAACGTCTGAACTAGAACAACTGATTCAGAAAGCTCCAATTGCTGATGATGTAAAATCAGAAATGTTGAAAAAAGGTAAAATAACAAATACGGAATTGACATTCACTCATAGGACAGAGAATGGTTTATATGAATTATCTGAAGAGTATGAATCAAACGGTACTATGAGATTTTTAGGAATGGCCATAATACTGAATTTCCTTCTGAAAAATAACCAGTTTGTACCCATAGATGAAGTTGAAACAAGCATTCATTATGAATTGCTATCCTATTTTATAAAAGTATTCTTGGCTAATAGCAATCAGACTTCACAAATGCTATTGACTACTCACGACATTAACCTATTAAATGAGGAGTTTATACGACGTGATACAATATGGTTTACGGATAAAGATGAACAGGGAGAAACAAATGTGGTTCGTCTTTCAGCTTTAGGGCTACATAAGAATCTCTCGCCTTATAATGCATATAAACAAGGTAAATTAGTGAAACTGCCATTCTTGGGTAGCCAGTATTTTGATTTAAATGATTGATGCAAAGGAACGAACGGTAACAAAAAGTTTATAGATAGAACATTAAAATGATTAATTTACAATTATCCAATTGGAAGAGCATACTACAGGATATTTATTGTCCTGTAATAGGCTCTATATGGGTTGCTCCTAATGGTATTTGGGATAATCATTTTGCTCACAACAAGGACAAAGATGATTTTCATCCGTCTGTTGTTGGAAGAGTATTTGATGAAAACAAAAAATGCTGGATAATTCCAGGAACGTCCAAAGACTATAATAAGGGCACAAATGTCTTTAGGGTAAAGATCAATCCAAATGATCCCGATTGTCCTTACTCTTACTTCTTGATAAAACTTAGAATGACATATAATTCTAAGGATTTAACTAATTTGCAACGAGGTTGGAATGGAATAGACTCCTTAAGTGACAGCCAAATAGAAGAACTCAAATTACAAATCAAATTTAGCCTAGGAATCAATGTTTAAGGAAGAATATCTATTAGAGTTGCTCTCTGGAAAACTAACATCCAGAGGCTACGCAAACATACTTGGTACGATTACTTCGATGGTGAGGAAATACCAGTGGAAGAAAAGTATCATAGTATCGGATCATAATGACAATGATTGGCAAAGTGATGATATTAAGGAATTGAGTCACCAGTTCTTTGAGTGGATTATATCCAAAAATAAGATTAAGTATTTGTCAAAAGTGCCATTTGAATATTTGTCTTATTATTTTACACAAATGTTCATTTCTTTTGTTTCAAACAGAATTAAGGAAGAACAACAAAAGGTCGGTCTGAGTTTTCAAAAGTGTCAGGAACTTGTTCAAGAAATATGCCAAGAAGACTATGATGAAGAAACTCACGAACATAGTGTTTATGTTAAAAGTTCAATGTCCGATGGTAATAATTGGATAGATAAGTTAGATGATGTCATTAAGTATCTTGCTCATTATCCAATAAATGAAGATACTAAACATTTTAAGCCAATTGTTAAACTGGCAATAGAAGATATTCTTTTGTCGGCTGATGGTTATGTATCGGTTTCTTCTTTGGCTAAAGCTGTCTTTGAATTATTAGATCAGTCAGTCTTCAAGACAAATATGTCAGAAAATCAAATTGTTTATAATCAACTTGACGATGAGCAAACCAAAGCAATAAAGACAATAATCGAAGACGTAGGTCAAGTAGATTCACGTATATTCTTAGAGTACATATTTCAGAATACAGGTGGTATATCATTATCATCCATCGCTGATAAGTATAACCTTCCGAAAAGCTCTGTCCATCGCAAGATAGAAGATTTTAAGAAAAAAATTTTCTCTACTTATGTGCCTAATAATGAAGAGGAAGGTATTTCTTTCTTGCAAAATATTGCTTTAGCTTTGGACAAAATATCAGAAACGGGAGTATTACCATTATGACAAACGTAGAATATATGAACATCATAAATGATTTCCTCAAGAACCCGATAATTCCTGAGGTGAAAGAAGACATTATAGTAGCAGATAAAGAATTGGCCAGCATTAACGACTTATTCGCTTCGAATGATGTGCCTGTCAATTATTTGCATCTACGTCCTAAAATCAAAGAGAATCAGATATGGACAATTAAAAGAAGTTATATGGATTACGAAGGAATACTCCAGTCGGCTGCTGCTCCTATTATGGTTTTATTGGTTTCTCAAGAAGAAATGATAGGAGAAGATGGAATGTTTGTTAGAGTATGTCCTATATCTCCATTTGTTGAAATGGCTTCTGAGAATGATCAAATTTGTGAAGAGGAATCAATAACAGGTTTTCCTTTCTTTATAGAGAGATGGAATGAGCAGCCAATTCTTACTGAAATTCTGGATAAATACGTAGGTGATTATTATTTGGATAGCTCTTCCAAAGACTGTAAGTTGACAAATGATCAAGAAGAATTCAGAGAAATAGAAATATCAAATGCTCGATTCTTAAACCATTCTGTGATTGCGTTTATGAATAATCTTGAAAGGTCTGAGAATTTTTCATTCTCTGTAGATGTTAACTATGAGGATTATTCTAAGACAAAACACATGCCTCAAATGAATGTCCTTAAGCCAAGATTGATTCCTCTTAATGGACATGAAGAATATGCGATGGCTGCCAGAACCAATAATATTGTTTCTGAGAATGATTGCATTGAGTTCAATTATGAGCATATGCCTTTCTCTATTGAGGTCAGGAAAAAGAAAGCAGAGTTCATTTTAACTATTATTCCAAAAGTAGAAGTAGTACTGCGGAATCTAGAAAACAAACAAATAGAAGGTACCTCAAATTCTGAGAGAATAGTATATGGAGGTTTGCGAAAAGGTTTATACCAAATAGAATCTCCACTTCTGAATAAAACGATAACAATTAGATTAAAGTAATAATATGGCAGGAACTTACATCCCACTCATAAAAAGAACTAAATGGGTTGATCTTAGTAACGAACATAAAAAACTAAGAGAAACTGTAGAGTCTGATCTAAAAGAAGGCTGTAACAAAGGCAATATCCAACCAATAATGTTACAGGGGGCTTTTGGTATTGGTAAATCAACAACATTATACTATCTATTCCATTACGGTTGGGAAGTGCTAAAAACGCCTACCTTCTACATGCCTTTGGCTAAGATTGTTGATGCTGTAAAGAAGGAAGCAGAGTCATTGGAATCTGGTAAGGTTCAAAATAACCAACTTAGCAGAATTATCAATAGTATCATTAAAGAGCAGATCGACAAATTGAGAAACTCTAATTGGAATGATATAAACGATATTGATTTCCCTGATTTTAAGTCTGGTGATGATTCTGAGAATCCAAGCTTAAACCAGTATTTGGAAGATTTCATTCCTGTCACATTGGATTCAAATGATACCAAAGAATCAGAAATTAGCAAACTTGTTTTTTCCGAAGAAGTTATCCGCCGAGCATTAGAAAGCACTACACCTCCTATACTCCTTGTGGATGAATTTGAGTCAAAATTCTATGAACTCAAACGTTATGTTGAATCATCTGGGGGTGGTATCCTTCGTGAATTGTTTGATCAAGTTGTTCAGACAAAACCTTTCTTATTAGTTATTGGCAATGGACCAGCTTCTGGCTATGAAGTAGCAAAAGAAAAGGGAACAGATGGAAATAATGATAGCGAAACAGCTGCTAATAGAAGACTGAAGACAATTCAGATTCCATTTCCAACGGTAGCCTTACTTAAACGTAAGTTTATGAAGGAGTGCGCTAATGGATATGTGAATTTTATATGGTGGATGTCTCGTTGTCGTCCAGGTCATATACAGAAATTGTGGGATGCCATTGATTATAGTATTTATAAGGAATATGATGCAACAGAATTCCTTGTAAAGGACATTTTCAATGAGCCAATAGATGAAAGTGGTGAAGAAGTAAAATACCTAAAGGTTTCTTATTTCAATCAAATGAATAGTTACATTCGTCCGATTGTTGGTAGACTTTTACTAGATTTTGAACCACAATCCATTAAGATTGAGGATTCATACAGAGAGGCAATGAAGGATAGTGCAGAAGATTTCTTCTGTACAGATGAGTTAGTATCTGTAGTAAAAGAACTCAATCCTGCAATTAGTGATGATTTTTCTGCATATCTTGAAAAGTGTAAAGAACAAGGGAAATACACAAGCGTTGATTATATAAGAAACGTTGGTAAGTATTTTAGCTATATTCTCTCTGCTTGTTCTAATTCTGACGGTAAAATTGCTTTTTCAACTGCATGCAGAAATAACAAAGAGAAAGCACTTGCTACAACTTTCTTGATTCCATTACTAGAGTTAACATACGACTTTATTAGTCAGTATGAGGATAATGAGGACCAGGTAACACGAGAGACAAAAGATTTTATCTTAGATTCTATCAAATTTATTGAATCTTCTGTCGAAGAGGAAACAATTGATGATAACTTTGAGAATCTTAATAGTATTTTTGAAACTTGCAAAATTAAATCAGGAAATGAGATTTATATGCAGTATTCATTACGTGCCATTAGGGAAATCATTGAACAGCCTATTGGTTCTCCGAAGTTGAAATATAAGGATATGAGTTTGGATAAAAAACTTGAATCCTCAAATTTCAGACAGAGTGTCCTTTTGACTTCTCGTAGTAGTGACAATACAATTATCTTTGTACCTATTTTAGAGGATGAACCTTTAAAAAAGTATATCCTCAGGCTTAAAGACTATATCAAATCACAAAAGAATGACTTGCATACCAATGCAAGTAAAACTATTAGAATAGTATATCTCCAAGAACATGAATATATAAGCCAACTGAAAGAAGAAGTATGTAAGGATGGTTCAGGTAACCTTCTGCCAATCTGTAAAATGAAAAAGTTGGTTTTTGAGGATTACAATCACTATCAGTTCAATTTTGGGGGACAAATAGCAGATTTTATTGACTCTGTGGCAAAAATTGTCATAGTAGCTGGATCTTGCAATGATATTGTTTTGATTGACGACAATCGTACATACGACTTCCATACAGCCATTGACGTTATTAAAAATAGAGAATGGACAAAGCAAAAGGAGGCTATTAGAACAATTGAACACTATTCCAGACTTGTATTGGAAGGGGATAGTTGTGTTATTAACACAATTTCTCTTGCGCAGAAAAAAGACCATGAGTCAGCAATGGAAAACCTAATCTGCGAAAAAAGGGATTATGAAGACAATATTCTTTGGGATTTTACCAGTCTTGAATCTGCAGATATAACTGATACAAAAAGTAAGTATCTTGCAATGTACTATATATTGGAGAATGCAAAGAAGCCTACATCAAGTTATCAATCATTATTAAAGATCCTTCAAGAAGTAGGAAACTTTAGAAATGCTTTGTATCTGCCTCCAATTGAAGATAGGATTAACGAATCCTTATTCTTTGATCAAATATTAAATATTTTATCAAGAGAAACTGCCAGTAAATTGATGAGTTCTTATGATAATGAAGACTACATCATTAAACATCTGTGTTCTTTCACAGCTATGATGAATAATGAGAGATCTGTAAGTAAGTTGGACGAACTGCTGATTTTTATGAAGGATTCTCTAAATGATCATTGGATAGCTTCATATAATAATGATATGTCTTATGGATTTAGCAAGGGGCGTACATTGATAAAATTGCTATATCTTAAAGCGTATATCGAAAAGATTGATTTCTCTTTGTTGCGTAATCAGTTGAATACAAGAATTGAAGAAAAGCAAACAGAGCTTATTTCAACAATATCGAATTCAACTCAACACATAGCAGCTATAACAGATTTGTTGTATTCTAAGAATTATGCGAAAGCGAATCCAGAGAAAATGCCTTTCCAAGGATATGTATCTGAATTACAATTGGTATCTAGATTACTGTCAAACTGTAAGAGAATCGTATTAGAAGATAAGGATGGTGTATCAATATTTGCAATAATTTCATCAATCGTATGGAGAATCTCAAATATAGTTTCACAAGCCAAAGTTGTTGAACATCAAATTAATGGTATTTTGATATCCTTAAAGAATAAGAAGGAACTTATCGAAAAAGAATATCAGTTACCTATCAATACAATATATCAGGATTCATTGACATCAAAACTTATTAACCTTTCTGATCTTAAGCCTAATGGTCAGCCACAAAGATATGATGGTGATTGGTGTTGGACACAGTATGCTAGATATTTGACGCCAAGATCTGAAGTTCAAAATGTCATTGATGCAAAATTGCATCCTGCAAAAGAAACTTCAATTGACGAGTCTGATATTCATAAGTTCAAGGCCTTTCTTCAAACAAGTTTGACTAATTCTACATATAAAGTTCGAATGGACGAAACCTTAAAGTTCTGTAAAGATTGTCAGGCAGAAGCATTGAGTTATACCAAGGTTTATGAATATATCAAAGATTTATTAAAAGAGTAACCATATGAATATTGATAAAATTACAAAGCAATACAATAAGGCTCTTGAGATAAAAAAGGGTGATAAATATGCCGAAACTCTTAAATTAGAGCTTAGCAAGCAAGAGTGGCAAGATGAGCTTAACGCAATTGAGGAAAGGATTTCAAACATCCTTACCAAAAAAGATTTTGAAAAATGCACAAAGCAACTTGAACAGTTATTTGATTCTTTGTATGAAAAAATGACAGCTCCAGGGTTAGATGCATTTGTGTCATGGGTTGAGGAACATACAAAGAATAACGAAAATAATATTGCTAAATTGCGAGATTTCCTAAAAGGTAATTATGAAACATATTCTTCTAGAATTGATTCAATATTAAGTACACTTGAAAACATTTCTTTTGATGATGACAAGTGTATATTTGATAAAATCATCTCTGAATTTAATAAAAAGTTGAAATCAGATGTCTCAGCATTTGTTAATAAGCCAGATGAATTTGAGAATAATATTGATGGATTCTTGACAGATTTAGAGGATGAATTTGTTGGTTTAGCAGAGATTTCTGAATTGGCTTATACAAAGGTAGAAGATCTATATACGGAAGAACAAAAGAATGATGAGACAATATCATTCTATTCCGAAATAATTAAGCAGTCTATAAAAAATGGACAGAATCTTACAGCACTTAATGAGTCCGAAAATAAGTCAAAACTATACTTGCGAGTAAGAAACAGAATCGCGTCTATTAAGAAAGTAATAACCATACTTTCTGATACTGGCATCTCAAGTAATTCGGATGATACACTTAAGCAACTTTTCAAGAAGTTCGATGACACCATGTTGGCAACAAAAGGAGATGTAGCTGAATGCTTGAATAATTTTATTGAGAATACTTGGAATGATATTGAAGCCAAGTACATTGACATAAAAGAATTCTATGCAGAAGATGAATTGTCGTTTAATAAAACTTGGGATGGATTCGAAAAAGAAGGTGAGATAGATCTGCTCATAAAGAATTACAAGACAGTAAGAAACGCTAATGTACTACCACAGATACTTACTGTGAAATTTGAGGAAATCGTTCCAAAACTAAACAAATGTCATAATGAAATTGCAAAGCTCCATAGTTCAGAAATAAAGATTTTTGACGAAGTAAAAGACTGCTTTGATGAATTCTTGGCAAACTATAACAAGACCAAAAAAGCTATGTTGGAAAAGATTGCAAAAACTCATCCAGAATTACAAAATGATATTGACTCAATATATGATTCTGAAAATGGAACTCTGGCAACAATTGTGAATGGTTTAGGGCCACTCTCTGATTTTATGAATTCTATTTCTGATGAAACTTTAGATACAATGCTTGAGGATAAGAATAAAACTCAGCAGATATTTGAAGACATCATGAAAAAATCTGGATTGGAAACAGAGATAAACTGGCTTCAACAAAAAGAGTCTTTAGAGTTAACGCCATCTGATTTAGATCATGACTATCTCCGAAAACTATTGGAGAGTGGACTTATTAAATTATCATATACAAAAGAATACTAATAATGACAAATATTGATATAATTCAGGCATTGGATAACATACGAATAAACAATTTGTATGTGCACAATTCAGAACTTGAAGGTGCAAAGTTCTCGAACGAGAAGTTGAAAGATCGAAAAGTGTATTTGGTAGAAACGCTTGCTGTAATCAATGCACTTGTTGAGCGTGGCACAATGATGTTGTATGGAGGACATGGCGGAGGAAAAACCACCTTGTCTAAGTATTTAGGTCAGTTGTTTTGCCATCTTACCAAGGAAAAGATTGAAGATTGTATATTGAGAGGACATCCACAATTGACAGAAGAAAAAATCCTTGGTAGTTTAGATTTTGCTCAAATGACAGGAAACAAACCACTTGATAATGGTAAGTTGTCAGTGGTCTGGAACGAATTTGTCACATCAAGATGGAAAATCATTGATGAGATAAATCGTTTATCTCCATACGCACAAAATATTCTATTGTCATTGCTCGCAGAAGGGTCAGTAAAATATCATGATCAGAGTATGATTGTTCCTGCTTTCACCCTGTTTGCAACCTTGAACCCAAAGGACAATGCGAACACAGAATTGTCTTTGCCATTCAAGGATAGATTTGCTCTTGCACTTCCGATAACCATGCCTGATTATGACAGGTTCAGTACTATTGGAAAACGAGATAAATCATCTTATAATGATCGTATTGAGGAATATCTTCAGGATGTTAATCTAGAAGAACTTCAAGAAATTGTTAAGAATATTCCATATACAGAAGAAGCCGAATTGTTTATCAACTACATAATTGCTTCATATCGCCTATGTGAAAGAGCCTCTAAAGAGTCTAATGATAACTTGTCTGTTGACAAGAGTCTTTGTGAGAATTGTCATATGTGTGCACCAGAAAAGGTGTGCTCAAAAATCAAGTTACCACTAAGCGTCAGAGTAAAAGAAGACCTGTACAGATATGGAAAAGCTCTTGCATGGTTCCTTGGAGACAGAGAAGTCAATGTAAATCATATTGAGGTTTTAGCCCCATATATGATTTGGCATAGAGCTGTTCTGAGCAAAAAGTATGTGTCAACTTTAACTGAACATTGGAAAAATACAAATTCAGGGAAGCAAACATCCATTTTTATAACAAATATTGATTTAGATGGAACTCGAAATATCATACAAATGATCAAAAATGAGTTTGATGGTATTAAAGATCTTCTTATGGGTTTTGAAAGAGTTAAGACAGGAACACTTTCAGTTCCAGAATTCAATGAGTATCTTAAAGAAATAAGAGACTCGTCATATAATTCTCTTGTAATATCTGCAGAGATTGTTCCAGTCTTAAATGAAAAATATGCTCCAGTTTATGATAAGATTGTGTCCTATAACAACCAGATAGATAACTCAAAAGGTGACATTTCGAAGCTTAAAGCTATAAAATCAGAATTAGCATTTAGATATGATATTCCCAATCGACAGTACATTTCAGAGCGAGTTAACCGTTATATCAAAAAGATAGAAATAAAGGAATATACATTTAAGCTCGAAAAAGATTCAATAATATCGAATCCTCAACTGTCATCTCTTATTCAAGCGGTTATTCCTGGTACCGATCTTGCAAATGGTGACATACAAAAAGTAAAACCATTTAAGTTGTTGGATATTACACGAGATGCATGCGACTTGTCAGTTAAGAGATTGAAAAAATATATCTTTACCTACCAAGGGGACGAAGATTCTGAATTATTCAAATACTTACAAGCAAACAATGTCAATTGATATTGAAACATATAGATTGAAAGCCCAAGAAGCAATTGAGTATGTATTCGTCAAGGAGTATCACAATTCCTTGGGGATTCCTATGCCTATTGTCAAAATGCTTTTGCCGGATGATGCTAATTATTCAACTGGGCAATACTATATTACTATAGATAAGACTTGGCAGATTCATCTTAATTTCGGAAAACTTCCTATAAGTTATCATGAGTTTCAGAATGAAGTAAAAGTACTTACAAGACATGAAATAGAGCACTATATGTGTTGCCCATTTGATGTAATTACTCATTTTAGAATGCTAAAAAGAATTAGAGATGTTTATTATAAGCATTTCTCTCATCTTGGTATAAATATCGAGTATGCGTGTGGAGCAATTTCAAATCAAGCAGCTGATATTATTGTTGATACAAAAAACTATTATAGACATAGTAAAGAAACTTTGAAGAGTGAAATCGATTGGATAAAAATAGGTGCAAATATCAGTGCTTGTCCAAGGCATTGCAAATTAATGTTTCTAACAAAAGAGGCAATTTGGAAAGAAGATCTTGGTATAAATGAAACTGATCCTGAATTTTTAAAAATTGTCCATCAATTAGCTGATTCATTCACGAAAAACGGCATAGAAGATAAATCGTCATTTTTAGATAAAGTTGAAGAATATGCAGAAATATTCTTTAAACTATATGTTGAAGACCAAAAGAATCCCCAGCAGAGTAGTCAACAAGGATCTCAGCAACAGAGTGGTCAACAAGGATCTCAGCAACAGAGCGGTCAACAGGGATCCCAGCAACAGAGCGGTCAACAAGGGTCTCAGCAACAGAGCGGTCAGCAGGGATCCCAGCAACAGAGCGGTCAATGGGGTGTTGGTAGACCTAAAGATGGCGATGAACACGGAAATGCTTTTGTTTTTGCGGATCCAGATAAAGTCAAAGAAGCAATAGAAGTACTCGCAGAAGAAACCTCTGTAGAAGAGTTCATCGACCTATTAGCAATTGCTGGTATTATAGGTATGTCTGATAAGCAGAAGGGAGTTCTTTGGTTTAATGTTCAAAGTGCTAATATCATACCAATTGTTGAATTTTCGAATACAGGAAACAAGTCTTCATATACATATCCTTCTGTATGGAGAATTGGTGACCCAATAGAGGAGCTGGATTTAATGTTAACATATATGACATCTCCACGACTTATTCCTGGAATGACTACAAAAAAGTGGGAATATGTATCTAATGATGATAATGGTACTGAAAGCAAACAAATGGATTTGTTGTTGGTCGTTGATACATCCGGTAGTATGCGGTCTGTGATGAAGGAATCTGCTAATATGCATCAGGCTGTTCTTGCATCATATGGTATTTTATCATACTTTGAATCAACAAAAAGCAAGGTTGCATTTATAGGATTTAGTGATAAAATTGATGCATACGTTGATTGGAGTGATAAATATGATGACGTAAGGGAGCGTCTATTAACAAATGGTCACGGTGGAACTAAGTTTCCAATTTCAAGAATTAAATCAACGTTAGACGTAAGATCTAGAGATCTAGTTACCGTGTTGATTACAGATGGTGACTTAGGCAATATCAATGAATCTGTAAGCTATTTCCGTGATTATTTGAATGATGATAATAAGTTATATATATTTTTACTTGGTGGTTCAAAATCTCTACATAGCTATGAACCATTAAAGAATATTGGCGCTAAAATTTATAATGCAAATAATGCAAACGAATTTTGCGATATGGTTCTAACCGATATGGAATAAGAGGTAAGTATATGAAACAGATAGAACTCGTCGTTGGTGGCATAACCAAGCTGGCAGTTGATGCAATCGTTAATGCAGCTAACCGCTCGTTGTTAGATGGTGGAGGTGTGGATGTATTCATCGTGCTGCAGGTCGCGAACTCTTGAAGGAGTGTATGACTCTTGCGGTTGCGAGACTGGTCAGAGTAAGATAACAGGGGCATATAACTTGCCTTGCAAGTATGTAATCCATACCGTCGGACCTGTTTTTATGGTAATGGTGACGAGTCTCAGTTGCTGGTTTCATGCTATAAGACTGCACTTGACATTGCTAAGGAAAAGAACATTAAGAGTATCGCTTTCCCTTATATTAGTACTGGTGTGTATGGCTATCCAAAGGCAGAGGCTGCTTAGATTGCGTTGAAGGCAATCCATGAGAGTGACTTCGATGGTAAAGTAATCATCTGTTGTTTCTGTGAGTCAGATGCTACATATTATAAAATATAAAGGGGAATCGTTATGTTCATAAACTCTAAACATTTAAATAAATAGTAGGTCAATACGTTATATATAAAATGGAAGTACTAGACATTCACCAACTGATAGGCGGGGTAACAAAATATGATAAGAAGGTGGCTCTGGAGGTGAAGAAACCGAAAAGTTGGTGCAAGAGTGTGAGCACCTTTGCCAATGGTATTGGTGGCAGACTCATTTGGGGTATTGCTAATGATAAAACTATCGGTCGGTCTTGATGACGTAAAAGATGATGCGGAGAAGATCAGCGAAGCTATCAAGTCTCACATTGATCCAATACCTGATTCAACCTCTCGTTCGCAAAGGCTGAAGACAAGGAGTTCGTTGTACTCACAGTGATGCCTGGTGCTCAGATATCTTATTATAACATAGATGATGGACCGATGTAGGCATTTGTTCGTGTTGGTAACTAGAGTGTAGTAGCTAGTATATTGAAGCACAAAGAACTGGTGCTGAAGGGTAGTAACATGTCGTATGAGCCTTGTGTATTGTTGGAAGTTCGTGGATATGGTATTTACCGTGCTTCGTGCCACATACTTTAAGCGCACTAAACGTTTGTTTGAGAATAGCGACTATGAATCATTCGGCATTATCAACGAGAAGTGTGAACTGATTAATACTGGTGCTCTGCTCGCAGACTATCCTCCTGTTCGCCACTCACATTTGTTCTGTACTCGCTGGAATGAACTTGATAAGGCTAATGGTATGGTGGTTAATTTTTGAATAGAATTATCATTGAAAGGTATTTTACCAAAATAAATTGAACAATATTAGCTTGTTACATTGAATTTTAATATATTTGCATTAAACTACAAATTATTTCAATTATGAAGCAATTGAATAGGATTAAAATAGTCCTTGTTGAAAAGAATAAAACGGCTAAATGGCTCTCTGAGCAAGTTGGTAGGAATGTGACATCTGTTTCCCGTTGGTGTACTAATGTTTCACAACCAGATTTGGAAACATTATTTCGCATAGCGGAACTTTTGAATGTTGATGTAAGAGAATTGCTTCATGTAGAAAAGGATAAATCTAAATAAGTATATCAAGATGGCTATTCCGGTAAACATAGAAGACTTGCTTCATAAGCGTAAAATAGAATCCACCCGTATTGAGTTTAAAACAGGATGGAATCCAGATAAAATTTATCGTACCATCTGTGCTTTCGCTAATGATTTTGATAACATTGGCGGAGGATACATCATCGTAGGTGTTCAAGAAGAAGAAAACACAGGTATCGCAAAACGGCCAGTGACAGGTGTTCCTATAGAGGAACTTGATAAGATACAACGTGATATGATTGGTTTCAATCATAAGATTGAGCCATTCTATTTGCCACGAATCGACGTGCAAGAGATTGATGGAAAATACGTCTTGCTTATTTGGGTGCCAGCTGGAGTAAACCGTCCTTATAATGTGCGTGAACGAGTTACGGCAAGCAATCAGTCGCCATGTAAATGGTATGTTCGTAGTGGAACCAATACCATTGAGGCGAAAGGTGAAGTCTTGGATGAATTGCGTGAGATGGCGAATCGTACCCCGTTTGACGAAAGAGGTAATGAGAACATAGAGATAACAGATATTTCAAGAGCCTTGGTTCTGGATTACCTGCAGACAGTAAACAGTCGTCTGGTTGCTGATTTCGAAAAGCTGTCCCTGTCTGAGTTATTGTCGCAGATGGACCTGCTGGTGGGGCCCACAGAACGTCAACTGGTCAAGAATGTGGCT